>Ga0208193_1000238_pt1 | contig 34955 bp, 17 predicted proteins | sample June2015DPH_17_2_FD_184716 | JGI IMG/M metagenome (GOLD analysis project Ga0208193, IMG submission 184716) | Peatland microbial communities from SPRUCE experiment site at the Marcell Experimental Forest, Minnesota, USA - June2015DPH_17_10... | ecosystem: Environmental > Terrestrial > Soil >... | reverse complement strand
TTCCGCGGCAGGCTTGGGCCAGTCCGCAACGCCCTGTGGACCTGCGTAGCCCGGCATGTCGTCCGGGAATCGAAACGATTTGACTTGGCGCCGCTCCTTCTCGCGCAGCGCGAGCAGTATTTTCTCCGCCGTGATCGGCAGCTCCGTGAACCGCACGCCTATGGCGTCCGCGATAGCATTGGCAAGCGTCGCAGGAACGGGGCCCGTGCTCGACTCACCCGCTCCTTTGTGCCCACCGGGAATGGTCAGCGACGGCGCGGGGATCTCGAAGAGCTTCGTGATTTCCGGCACGTCAGTCGCGCGTGGCATTGCGTAGTTGCTGAAACTTGCGTTGAGCAAATGGCCTTGGTCGTCGTATTTGTATTCCTCGCCCAGCGCCATACCCAGACCGAACATGAAGCTTCCGTGGTGCTGGCCGGCCACGATCAACGGGTTGATGACGACACCCGAATCGCTCGCGATCGCGTAGTCAAGGAACGTCAATCGTCCTGTTTCCTCATCTATCCGGATATGCGCGGCGTGGGCAGTCGCCGAGTAAGTGATGCTCAGATTACCGGTGCCGTCCGGCCGCTCCCGCTCCGTCGCCGTATCGTACGTGGCCGAGGCTTCCAGTGTCGGCTCGAAGCCCGGAGGCAGTTGGTGCGTTCGATACGCGGCATATCCGGCCAGGTTTTCAAGCCAGATGCCGGTGTCCGGTAGCCCTCGGCGGAACACGCGATCCCGGCCGGCTTGCAGATTTTCCGGGCTTTCCTCGAGAACATATGCGGCTATCTGAAATAGTCTTTCGCGCAGGCGTTCGGCTGCCAGGCGACAGGCGGTACCGAGAATAGCGGCCGAGCGGCTGCCGAACGTACCCAGGCCAAACGGACTGCTCGCGGAATCCGGCGGCGCAAGCCGGACCTTCTCAAAGCCGACCCCGATAATGTCGGCGACAATTTGTGCCAGAAACGTCGCGTGACCCTGGCCGTGATTGACGTCGCTGGAGTAAATCGTGACGGTGCCATCCGTCTCGAGTCTCAGGCGCACGGCTGATAGATCTGTGTCCACCGATGGATGCCGCGCGCCTGTGTATTTCATCGCCAGCGCCATACCAACGCCTTGCCAGGCGGTTTTTCGCGCTCTTTTCTCCCGCCAGCCGATCGCCGCCGCCACCTTCTCCAGGCATTGCTCGGCCGTCGTACTGTCGACGATCTGGCCCATTGGCGTAGTTACCGGGCATTCATAGCTCTTGATCACATTCAAGAGGCGTATGTCGAGGGGATCGATCTGGAGGGCGTCGGCGGCCATATCGACCAATTGCTCTTTCGCCCAGAGAGTCTGCGGGATCCCAAAGCCCCGCACCGGGCCGCCGCAAGTGGTGTTCGTATGAACGCAGTCTGCATCGATCTGAATATTGGGGATCGGATAAGGAAGCATCCCGACGTTGGTGCCGATGCGGACCACTTGATTGCCCCATGCAGAGAATGCGCCGCAGTTGTGGATGATATAGTCCCGGTAGCCGATGATTCGGCCGTCGCGTTTCAGGAACAGTTCCGCGTGGCGAACCTGGGCGTTGCGAGCCGTGCAAGCTTTGAATACGTCACTCCTGCTGAGTAGACAGTGAACCGGGCGTCCCAAGCGCATGGAAAAGATCGCGGCAATGACTTCGTGCGCAAACAGCTGGCCCTTGGAGCCGAACGCACCCCCAACATTCGGGACAATGACGCGAATCTTGTTCCGCGCCAATTGCAACGCGTCTGCAAGGCCATCCCTGATCATGTAGATCGATTGGGTGGACGCATAGAAAGTAAGCACGCCGGTAAACGAGTCGTAGTCCGCCAGGCAGCCATGCGGCTCCATCGCCGCACAGGCCTGCCTGTTGGTGACGAAGCGTTGCTGAACTACGAGATCCGCATCACGCTCCACCTCGGCGATGTCGCCCACGCGTACACGCCAACGATCAAACACATTGCCCTCTCCGAACGCATAGTTGCCCGCCGGTTGAATCCGCTCGGCACCCGGCCGCATCGCCGATTCGGGGTCGACATAAACGGGAAGCTCGTCGGTAGCGACCTCTATGGTCTCCAGTGCGTCGAGTGCCTGATAGCGCGTCTCCGCTACCACGGCCGCGATCTCCTGGCCCTCATAGACTATCTTGTCCGTCGCAAATACAAAGTGATCACCGACCAGCAGATCGGCTGTCATGTCGCCCCAGGGCTTGACCTTTCCGACGAGGTCTTTCCCGGATAGCGCGCCATGCACACCGGGCATGCGCAACGCACTGGAGTAGTCGACGGACTTCAAGCGAGCGTGCGCCGTGCGGCTGCGAAGAATTCCGAGATGAAGCGTTCGCGGCAGGCGTAAGTCGTCTACATAACGCGCCGTGCCGGTTAAAAATGCAGTGTCTTCCTTGCGTGGCATCGACCGGCCGACCATCAGAGCGTCTTCCCGATCGGCGCCGGCAGCTTCCGGAGGGCTGTGCGCAGTGTCCATAGAGCCGTGTTAACGACGCGAGGCTATGAGGCGAGGGTCGAGTGCTACCATGTGAGATAGGAGATGGCGGCCAGCAGCCGGCGGCGTTCGGTCTCGTTACCGCGGATTTTGATCCGGCCCCCGATCGCCTCGATGGCTGAGGTCGTCTCTTCGTAGTAGATTCTTTGCAGCGTCTCAACGAGCATGGTGGACAATATTCGCGGATTCTTCGGCAGACCGAGGGTTACGCTGGCGACCCGCCCTTCATTAACCAGAATCGTGAAGTCGGTATTCGCATCAGGCAACCGCAGGACCATCGGCCAGTCCAGCCAACTTCGAACTGCGGCAACCGTGTCCTGATTGGAATTCCACTTGTGCTGGTAGTACTGATTCAAGATCTGCGTCAGATACTCCGGCGCAATTTTGTCGGGGCGCGGGATATACGCATAAACTGACTGGTGGTTCATATGAGGTCAGTGCCCTTTGTGGGTTTCTGTTTCCATTCAGAGCCGGGCGGCGCTGGTGCGCTTGCGTAATACCTGCGCTCGGTAGTGTCGGCCGCGTTCGGTGTTGGGAACTATGAATTGATCGTACAGTAAAACCAGCACCACAGCTCCAATCCAGCACATTGCGGCGCGCCAATTACTGATGAAGGAGCTCACGGCGATAAGTGCGCTGAAAATCAGAATAACGACTGCGATTGGCACGCCGTATTTGGCGACCAACGGTCGCTCGAGAGTCTTGCTTCGCCGCATTCGGAGAAAGAATAGGGCAATCATGAAATAAAATGTTCCCGAGAAGCAGGACATCATCGAGACGACAAAGGCGCTTTCCGTTATGTACACGCCGCCGAGGGCAAATGCCCCCAAGAACAGGATCGCGACCCAGGGTACTGATCGGGACGAGTATTTTGCGAACATGCGAGGCAATGCTCCCTGCTGGGTGTACAAAGCGAGAATCCTCGGCATGGCCATGAAATAGACGCTTAAGGTCGTATAGGTGGCTATCAACATGGCAACAATGGCCAAGTACAGGAGCGGGTGCTGTCCAAGCTTGGTCTGAACGAGTTCTACAGTGGGGACCGACATTGCCGATAATGCTACCAACGGTAAGCTCGCGAACAGTGCCAGAGCGAGTGGAATCTGTCGCACCCAAAGCCCATATGCGGCAGTCAGAAGTCCCACGTCCCGCGATCGAGGAAAATTATCCCACTCATCAACCAGAACCTGTTGGACTTCCAGCACGCCGACCATAATGGCAAGCCACATGCCTGCGACGCTAAAGGGAGTCAACCATCCAATCGGGCCGGGCGATGGCCAATTCAGGGCCCAGACCTTGTGATCCGCAAGCATCACCCAAATGAATACCCCGAGAGCAATGTCGCCCACTAACGTGAACACGACCAGGAGAGCCTGTACCTTGCCCGTGATCTGATGACCCATCAGATTAAGCGCCATTACCGGCAGCAAGGTCACGTAAGGCCAGATCCATTGGGGCACTGAGGGAATGAGCAGGTGGAAGAGACCTTGCGCCACGAGCAGTTCGAGCCACATGAACACACCGTAAACGGGTACCCACAAGAGAAAATAGGCAGTGCCCAGCGAGAACATGCCAGCCTCGCGGCCGTAGGACTGAAACGTGCCGGGCTCTGGAACGGCCGTGATCATTTCCCGGTACAGCCACCACGCTGCCGTGACGACCAAGGCGCCCTCGGCAAATCCAATCAGCGTCCACTTCGTGCCAAACGATGCACCGATGAATGCAATCCATCCCCAGCCGAGCGTCCCAAGCATTTCTCCTGTACCTATGGCCGATACGTCGAACCAGTTGAGCGGCTTTTCATTGACCAAAACGATGCCGTCATCGGCGTCATGGTCCATATCGCTGTTGTTGGTAGTCATTGTTCTCTTTCCGTCAAATTATGATTCAGTTGCGAAGCAAATCTGTTTCATACTGAATACCGTTTGGCCGCCATGTATTACCGGTTCGTGTCGCACTAGAATTTCCTGTCTACCATGACCCCGAACGTCCGAGGCGGGGCGTATTCGCCCAAGTCTCCTTGGCTCTGCGAAACCAGGTAAACGAGATATTGCTTGTCGGCCAGATTTTTTATCCAGAACCGCACGCTCAGTTTGTCGTCGGGTGATTTCCAGGCAGTAGAAGCATTGGCGAGGCTATAGCTCGGCTGCCGTAGCCGGTTGTCCGGTTCCGCAAACCAGCCGTTGTTGTATGCATAGTCGCCGCTGAGAACGACTGCCCCGATAGGCACGGGGATCGTGTAATTCGCAGACACGTTCCCCGTCCACTTGGGCGCGAGTGCCACCTGGTCGCCCGTGGCATTGAAGCTCGCGAAGTTCGTGCCGCCACCCGGTGCCGGTGACGACAACGGGGCGTTCGGAAAGGAAGTGTAGTCACTATGAAGTCCTTCCACGCCCGCTTTGATAACTAGCCTCTCCGTTGCAGCATAGGTGAGATCGAGATCCACACCGTATATCTCGGCGGCGGCGCCGTTGAAAATGAGCTCAAAGCCGGCTGGATATCGGACCGCTTGAATGTTCTTGTAGTCGTAATAGAAACCGGCCAGATCAATTCGGAGTCGATGCGAGAACAGATCGGTCTTCGTTCCGATCTCGTAGGCATCAAGAGTCTCCGGAGCATACTTAGAGGTGGGAACAGTGTCGTCATTATATCCACCGCTCTTGAAGCCGCGGTTATAGGATACGTAGCCAAGCAGCTGGTCGGCGAACTTGTGATCGAGCGATACGCGCCATGTGGGCTTGCGAAAAGTTTCGTGTTCCGAGTCGTAAGCGGTGGGTGCCGCAAGGCCGCCACCGATCAATCCCAGGACCTGCGAGGCCTCAATACTTCGCTCTTCCTGCGTATACCGCAGGCCGAGTGTGAGATTGGTTCCGGGTGTCAACTCCTTGGTCGCCTGCCCATAGATGGCCGGAGACCGCGCCCACTGCACGGAGTAGTTGTTGATGTACGACAGAGGGGCAATCAAGCCACCGGTGACACTGATCGGATCATATTGGCCTTGCGAGTAGAACAGGTAGGCGCCCGCGACCCACTTGATGGAACTGTCGGCCGGCGACAGCAACTGAAACTCCTGGGTTGCCTGGGTATGCGGCTCGTCAATTGAAATATTGGCCAGGTACGCATAGCTCGGGACGAGGCTACCGTCAAACGATACGTCCAAAGAGCTGCGGCGGTAGGCGGTCAAGCTGACGAATTGTGCCCAGCCGAGTTCTTGTTGGAGCCGCACGCTAACTCCCCCCTCTTCTCGAAGGCCCCACGGATCCTCATAGCCATCTAAGCCCTGAGTCGGTCCCGTGTACGGAGATCCCCCGAGTGGCGTGGTGCCTGGTGCGGGCACCCAGGCCGGCGTAAATTTATCGTGTGAGTAATCCAACACGATCTTTATCTGTGTATCGGAAGATGGAGTAAAAAGCCACTTGGATCGAAGCGACGCATTTTGAGAGAAATTCACCTCGTTCCCCGTGAATAGGTTGCGCCCAAACCCCTGCTCTTGGTTTTGGAAAAATGCAGCGAAGTCAGCCGCGATACTGTCCTTGATGATAGGACCGGTCACATAGAGACTGCCGGTGGCAGTCTGGTAGTCGCCGTAGCCGATGCCCGCATCACCCTCGAAGTTCTGACTTGGGTCCCGCGTAGTAATCTGGATGAGACCGCCCGTTGCATTGCGCCCGAACAAAGTACCTTGCGGCCCCCGGTCCACCTCGATCTGTTCAATGTTATTCAGGGCGAATGTCGATGCGGACATCGCCGAGTAATACACGCCGTCGACATAGAGCGCGATTGGGTTCTCAACCCCTGGGCCATTAGCCACGGTGCCAACGCCACGCAGGTGCGGCTGCGCGTAGCCACCGGTATCGAAGTAGGTGTACCCCGGAATAACGCTCTGCAGATCCGCCGTGTTCTGGATGTGAGATTCTGCAAGCTGCTCATTGCTGACCGCCAGAACGGAAATGGGTACGTTCTGAAGATTCTCTCCTCGCTTCTGCGCTGTGACGATCACTTCCTCCAGTTGTGGATTCGCGGCCGCCTCGGGTTGAGCCGAGCCCACCGCTAACTGATCCGCCGGCGCGGGAAGCCCAAAAAAAGGCAGCGCACTGCCGAACCATAGGGCTTTAAGGGCGAGCCCACTCGCTGATTTCGCAAAACGACCGTTGCAACGTCGCCAAATTTCGTTATTGATAGTCACTTGCATCCCCACCCGGTTTGTTCGAATCATCGACCTCTCAAGCGTCGCAGCACTTGACCGGAACTTGCGATGTGCACCTCACGAACGCGTAGAGCCCGGCATTGGGTTTTAATGCAGAATTTGCGCGGCTTCGCGCAACCAGGGATGACCAGGTTCGACGATGCGTTCGCTCGTCGCGAAGTGATCGTGCGCCGCTAGATCCAGAAAGGCCGTCGGGACGTTGGCTTGGGCCAAGGTGTCGCGCATTCGAACGCCGTGCTGGCGAATAACCGGGAAGTCGTTCTCACCGATTGCGATGAGGAACGGCGGTGCATCTGAGGTGATATGTGCGAGCGGGCTCACAGCAGCCGTATCCACTGGACCGGCTGTGACGGCCTGGAGCAAGGCGAGATTGCTGGACCACGCCGGATCCGGCAGGCGCAAATCGAACGGCGTGCTGACCGCAAGACAGCCCTTCACCACTCCATGGGGCAGACCAAGCACGGTGAGAAGATCCGGTCGTAGTGCTGCCAGCGACATCAGATGGCCACCGGCCGAATGTCCTCCAACAAACAGCCGCGAACGATCTGCGGCGAATTCGCCCGAATGCGCGTAGACCCAGGCGATGGCAGCGGCACAATCGTCCACGAGATCGGTCAGAGTGTTGACCGGTGCGAGTCGATAGGAAACTGACACGAACACTGCGGGCAACGCCGTCACCGCGGGCGCCATGAATGCCATCCATTCCTTGTAGCCGGCGATCCAGGAGCCACCGTGAGCAAAAACCAGGATGGGCACGGGAGAGCTCACCCGGGACGCCGGCAGAAACACATCGACCTTTTGGTAATAATCCGCACCGTAGGAGCGGTCAAGTAAACTCGGGTGAGAAGCCAGCACCGCGCGGGACCTCTGGAGGACCCGCTGTCCATAAGCCTGTCCCTCAGGAGTTTTCAGTGGCGCCTGAGGCGGCAGGTGGTCGAATGTCTTGGTCCCCTCGATTGAGGTCACAACTGTTCTCCGCCGCCAGTGGAGCGGCTCGGGGACCAGGCTACGTGAGTAATCGGCGTCGAGCGGGCGGCGGCTGTCAGTTGCTCTAGCACCCAAGGGTGGCTCAACGCTGCGCGAATGATCTGAGTTCTTACATCGTCCGGTATGTTGGCGATCTCTCCGAACAGACTCGCCCAACGCTGGCTCAGCTCGATCAGTGGGCGCATCGCCGCTTCCCACGCGGCGAGCGCTGCTGGAATATCGCGACGATCGTGCACGTTCGTCACGTAGGCAGCCAGCGCCAACCCGTTCTGCATCGCCATCCCGCCGCCCTGCCCCAGATTGGGCGTGGTGGCGTGCGCCGCGTCCCCGACCACGCACGCCCGTCCTGCCGACCAACTCTTGCATTGAACGACGGCATAAACGTTCCACGTGACGTCGCCGGCAATCCTATCGATCAAGTGTGCCCAGGTTGGGAAGCTCTCTCTCCAGCACGGCTGGATGCGCACGTCGCGTGCCTCATGGTCGTCGGCAGGACATGTCAACGCGAGATAAACCTCTTTCTCATTGATGGGCGTGATCAGTAGTCGGCGCCTGCCGTTCCAGTTCTCGATGAAGCGGCCTCGGGCCGCGGCCGGGAAGTCGTCCTGGGTTGCCCGGATGATTGTTCGCAGTGCACCTTCGCTCGTAGGTTGAACGAAGATCTCCAGTCCCAGGCCCCGGCGCACTCGCGACCCGACTCCATCGCAGCCGATGGCGAGATCCGCCTGAAGTCGGCCGCCGTCGCTGAAAACCAAGGTGCCATCCGCGCCCGCATCCACCACTTCGATGCCGGTCACGACACGGACACCTGCCGAAAGCGCTGAAGCGTAAAGTCCCGCCATCAAGTCGTTGCGTGGCACGGCAACCAACCGGACCCCGGGCGGCAGCTCGGCGGGCAGGATCATCCGGTCCAAATGGTCCCTTTGCTCGATGCCGCATCCGAAGAACGGATTGCGCATGACAAGATCGTGCGCGCCGAGCTCGCTCAGGACGGCGAGCCCATTGTTAGACAGGTAGATTCCGGACCCCGAGGCCCGAATTTCGCTCGACCTCTCGAAAACAGAAACCCTCCAGCCACGTTGTGCGAGAGCTGTGGCGGTCGCGAGACCGCCAATGCCGCCTCCGCTGAGGATCGCCTCAAGAGCCACGGTCTATCCCCGACTGCGCGCGCCAGTCCCACTTGAGACTGCTTGCGTAACTGATCAGGCCAACACCGCCCATCCACTCCTTCACAGCCTCGTACATCACGATGTCGGCTTTGGCATCGTTCATCGCGCCCATGAGCGCCACCCATAGCAACATCTCGGCCCCGCCGGAGCCACCGGCAGCCCGGACTGCCTCGTGATCCAGCTTTGTCAGCTGCTCGACGTCCGCATTGGCAAGCTGCTGCAGGATTCCACGATCCCACTCGACATTGATCAGCGCTCGACCCGAGGCCGCCATTACCTTTTCCCGCTCCAGAATGGCGAGTGGCAAGGTCGGGTCAACGCGTACTGCTTCGCGGCCGAACCTGTGCCACTCTTTCAAGCGTGGCACGAGCGGATCGCCGGCTTCCAGATCGTCCGTAACGATCGGTGGCCAGTGCGAAAGGCCACCGCTCGCCAGCAGCGCCACACGCTTCGGGCCTGCCGCGACGACTTTACGTATCGCCCGGCCGAGCTCATAGGCGCGGCGCCAGGTTGGCAATGGCGGAATGAAACAGTTGATGAATACCGGCACCACTGGAATCTGCCGCTCCGGCCAGAGAAACTTCTTCGGCATCAAAACGTTGTGGATGAACTCGGCAGACTCAACACGATGCAGCTCGAATCCGTCGCTCATCAGTGAGCGATAGATTTCGAAGGCCAACTGCGAATCCCCCGGTACGGGTCCGCGTTTCATTTGAATCCATGCCTCGGTCTCGGGTGTCGGCCCCCAGTGCGTGTCACCTACCGCGATCGCAAAGCCCGGCATGCCCTGTAGTGTAAACATGTCGAAATGGTCATTCACGAAGGCGACGACCACATCGGGGCGCGCTTGCTGGAGCTGGCGCTCGGCGATTGCAAAGCCGTCGGCAATCCGTTTCACCTGCGCCGGCTCGGGCACATGCAACATGTGACCCAGACCCGGCGTGTGGGTCATTCCCACCGCGGCGACGACTCCCCCCACCGCTCGCTGCGACATTACGACTCCCCGATCGATCACGCGACCGATAAATTCGGCACCGTCAACGCCTCGCACGGAGGCGATGGAGCACCTTTCGTGCCTAGCTTGAGCGCTCCAGCCAGCGACTCCTGAGTTCAGGCAGTAAGATGTAATGACATTTATATCGCGACGTACCTCTGGTGTCAAGAAATGCGCTGCCCGTTCTGGAGAAGGCCCTAATCTGTTTGGCGCCGTAAGGGAGCGCGCCAGCGATCTCGTCTATGCGTATAATGTCTTTACATGGACACTGGGAGTGACAACGAGAACGGACGGGGGGCAACTACAGCGGCGGCGGCTTGAAGGATCGCAGGCGCTCGCGGACAATCAGCGCCCTGCGGCCGTCCGCGGCGCTCAGCCGAGCCCGAATTCAACAGAACCGGAACTCAATGAGTCGTACACCACGCCCCGCGGTAGGACCTGATGCGGAGGATCTTGAGAAATGAAGCCTGTTGACAGGTCAAGCGGACCACTGCTCCTGCCGTTGAACCAAAACTTGGTTCATCATTTTCTGCGCATCGTCAACGGTCTCAACATCAGGCTGGCCGAGACCATCCGGGTACTGAACATCAACGTCAATCAGTTTCGCGTGCTGCAGATTCTGTACGAACACGACGGCCTGATCATCTCGGAGCTTCGCGATCAGTGCGTCATCACCCAGCCGGTCTTCAGTCGGGTACTGCAACAGGTTGAGAGACGAAAACTCGTCAAGCGGGTACCTGATGAGAACGACAAGCGGGCGTATCGCGTTTGGTTGACGCAACGCGGAGTAGCGACCTACGAACACGCGGTACCCTTCGCCCGTCAGATTCTGGACGACATGTGTAGCGCGTTGGAGCCGCATGAGGTGAAGCGCTTGGTTGACGTGATCGCAACCATTGATCACAAGGTCAACGGTGCGTAAGGGGCGCCGACCCGTCAGCCGAGTAATACTAACGCCAGAGGATAGGACGGATGAAGGGCCTGTTTGACAGACGTCCCTAGCTGAGTGCTGTTTATTCATGATTGGTACTCCCAGTACTGCGGGTTTCTTAGAAGGAAGAGGCGCGCGTGAGTTTTTCCGGATAGACCGGAATCGAAAGCCGCTCGACTGCAGCCTGTTGCTGCGCGCCGAAGACATCGTGCTCATCCAGGGACGCGGATATATTGAGCCGCTCCATGGAAATCTTGATGGCATTGCAGCTATCCACGAAATAAGTCCCCACGATCTGGTCCTCGGATACGCCGAGCACTGCGGCGACGTTGCCCTTGGCGAACACATTCGAAGTGAGTGCGGATTCGTAGTCGGCGGCGGAATTGAAAACGATGTCGAAGGTCAAGCGGTTGATGCCGGCGTCCTTGCTGCGGATCACGACCGCCATGTCGCGCAGCCGCCGAGATGCGTGCGGTTCGCCCGTGGGCGGCGCATCGGCAATCAGGGAAAGTGTGCGATCGTCGAGCTCGCCTTTGTAGTTGGTGACGCCGATATCAAAATATCGCGGGCGCCCCTGACCTTCCTCCACCCACCGCGAGCCTTGGGCCCGGAAATAGGTGATGGGAAACAGGGTTTCCTTGATCACGCTTTCGTTTTGGATCAGGTGGTACAACGTCCACTCATAAGCATCCGCGGCATCGAGATTCAGGAGGGATCCTGCGGCGGGAGTGACTACCGCCGTGAGTCGATGGATTTCGGCGGCGTGCCGGGCGGCGAGGCGCTGCGGATCCTTGTCCACGGTGCGCAGCAACACCACGGGATGCTCGCCGTCGGCGTCCACGATTCGGTAGGAAGCTGCCGCCAGTGCCTCCGGAAACTCCTCCTCGATGAGCTTGATCACCGCCGGCTTGATTTTGGCGTAGTTCTCGAAGAAGACCGGATCGCGCGTAGCGCCCGGAACAACTGCTCCGTAGGTTCCATCGCCCCGGGCAAAACTCACGATGTTCGGTGACATCGGATAGGCGATGTTGCCGGCCGTGGTCTTGCGACCCGGGTAGCCGTAATGGGTCAAGTAATGTGTCAGCAGGCTTGCGAGCTTCGTGGCGGCCTCGGCGGTTTTTGAAGTGGTCTCGATAATGATGCCGAGCTCTCGCTCCGGAGATTGCACCGCCGTCGCTTGGACGCCATTGCGGCCGTAAACGAGAATGTCCGCCGGCACCTTCGAGAGTTCGGTGGGGTTGATGTGCACCAGCGAGACCTTGCGGGCTCCCACGCGGCGTGCGCCTTCCAGCTTGATGCTCCAGGGCCAGGGCTTCGATGAGCGAACGAACACGCTGTCGCGGATACCGCACGTCCGCGCATCGCGGGCGAAGAACTGCGTCTTCTCCATCGCCAGGATGCCCTCGGGATAGAACTGCAGCTGCGGGTGGCTTTCCTCGTACAGGGAATGCGCGGCGATGGAGTAGGGAGTACAGCGGCGATTCGGATCGGGGGCGACAAAGAACGCCGTGCCGTCATCGTAGATTTCGGCGACGAGGCAATCTAACGGAGATCCCGGGTCACAGGCGAGGGCGCCGCATTCGAGCACGTGGCCCACGTGGTAGGCGAGGCCCGGGTCAATCCCGCGACGGATCATGTCGGAGGCAAACAAGGCGATGTCGCAGGATCGTCCAGCAAGGATGTACTTGGCGCCGGCCTCAAGCGCCGTCATGAGCGGATGGATGCCCATCTGGCCGACGATGACGCTCTCGCGCAAGGCGCTCTCATCGAGTATGGGACCCAAGCCTGTGGGAAGCAGCCGACCCGCCCGCAATTCGCGAATGACGATCTCGCTGTCAAGCTCTGCACCAATGACGGCAACCTTGGCATCGCGGACATTGAGTTCCGCAAAGACCTCCTTTGCCACGTCGATCATCCACTGTAGATTGCGGTTGCCGCCGGCCATCCCGCAGCTGCCCAAGATCACCGGACCTTCGATCCTCTCGCCCGCCTCAACCATGTAGCGGTAGTCCTGCTTGACGGCCTCACGCTCGAAGTATTCGGTGCCGGTCCCCAGGTAGTATGGTCCCGCATCCACGGATCCCGCATCCGAGATCACCGCGTCGATGCGGCCTTTGAGCGCCAGCTCCATGGACGACTTGGGGAAGCCATAACCCAGAGCTCCGCAGGCGGAGACTACTCGATAAATCAGTTTTGCCACGTTCAATGCTCCTTACGCATCTGGGAGGCGAGCCGATATGCCGCATCCCAAGGCGTGGGATACTGAAGGAGTCGTGGCAGAAGAAAAAATAGTATCGGGCTATGCACGCATAGCGAGAACTTATGGCTCTGGAATGCCGATCCACTCCGCTATCGCCTGTCCTGGGAGATGAGTGACTCGACGCCAGCCGGTTGTTTTTCCTGGATATATTGGGCGACAAACGGTACGAGAAGCCTGCACACCGCCTCCCCCGCTCGCGACAGCTGAGCGTCATGCAGCCAGACGAGGCTCGCCGTCAGATGCAAGTCGGAGATCGGCGTGGCGATGATGCTGCCTGCACCGGGGATGCTCGCGGGATGGCTGAGTGGCAGGATGATTGCGCCGATGCCGGCATTCACCGCCGCCAGGTGGCTGCTCAGATCCTGGGTCTCCGCAACGATCTTCACCGTGACACCCGCGGCAGCGAATCTCTTCTGCATGGATCGCCGCCAGCCATCGCCGGGAGAAATCAGCGGCCACGTTGCCAATTCGGCGAGGCGGACCGAGGCTGTAGCTCGATGCGCTTCGTCAATATGTAGCACATACATTCGCTGCCGGAACAGCTCGGTGCGGGTAAGCCCCGGGAGAGGCTCCTCTTCGAAGACGAGCGCCAGGTCCAGCCCACGCTCGACAACCCTTGCTCGAAGCACGCTGCTGTCCCCGCTCGCAAAGCTAAGAGTGACATCGGGCAATGCGTTCCGACACGCGGTCATGAACGCGCCCGCAAGCGCCTGCGTCAACACCGCCGGTATGCCAAGTTGCACCGTCCCCGTAACTTTTGGGCTGCCCGCTCGCACTTTCTCTGGCAGCTGATCGAATCGGCGCAGGAGCTCCGTGGCTTCGTTGTACAGGAGATCACCCTCGGCCGTAGGCCGAACTCCGCGGGCAACCCGATGCAATAACTTGATCCCGAGCTCCTGCTCGAGCTCCGCGATCTGGGTGCTGAGAGCCGGCTGCGCGACATAAAGAAGCGCAGCCGCGCGCGAGAAGCTGCGCGCTTCCACGATTCTCACAAAGTACCGTAGTTGCCGCAGTTGAATCACGGCGATCCTCCCTGATGCGACATCAAGACAGTTGATGCCGCTGAGACACTATAACCAAGCACCCGGACGGATTGTGCCCAATCCGCTGTCCGGACCTCGAATTGGCTGCCACCCGGTCTTCGGCGGCTCGATTGCGCGTGTGGAAGCCGGAATCGACCACCAGCAATCGATCCCGCCTTCGGCGGCCATCTTTTGGAAGATACACGCATATCCAAGTCGTGCTGGTGCGGGTCCTGTCCCTGGGGGAGTATGCGCGCCGAAAGTGCTGCCGGCCAGCCGGGGCATCACCGAAAATGATGGCTGGGTAGGCTTCGATTCCGCATGTTCGCGATTCCAATCGAACCGCCGCTCCATCTGACCGCGAGCGGTGGCACATAGCGGTTTATAAGTTCTGCCTATACCCGGCATAGCGCGATCCTATTTTCAAAAACTTCTCCGTTCCTCCAACATTCCGCGCCTTCAAAAGGGACGCACGGCGCGCGCTCAATGGCGAAGAGTGTAGGGAGCAACCAATTGTCGAAGCTGATCTATCGAGTGGTGTCGACCTACGCCGCGCTGGAATATGCCGCTTACACCGGTGATCTCAACGACCGCACGCTGTCTCTCATTGCGGATGAGCCGCCGCGAGGCATTGAGCATGCCGACGTATGTGGACCCATGCCTCACGACGCATGGTGCCGGTTACCGAGTTCTCAAGTTTTAACCCAATCACGAAATTTAAAGGGAGTTTTCACCATGAACAACGTCATGCGCTCAGTACAGATACCTGGTCCAACATTTAAAGAGAACCTTTGGAGACACCAATGAAGCAATCAGCAAGATTCGGCGGACTCGAGCGGTCAGCGAATAGTCGTATTCGCCGGGCGATTCGATACTCATTCACCAACTCATTTGAATCGGTAATACACATCATGAAAAGAAAACAGTTTTTCAGCCGCCGGAGTCTCGCCATCGCAGGCCTCCTTGGCGCATTCGCCGGCTCCGGTGCCTGGGCTCAAAGTCCCGGGGAACAGCCGTTGCTGAGCATCGTAACACCCGGTTTCAACTCTACGCAGACGGGGTCGACGGTTTCAGTCCGTGTCCATTTCGGGCGCAACGCCATTCAGAGTACCTTCCACGCCGAGATCGATGGCACGAACATCACGAACCTTTTCGCTCCGATGGGTCAGTGCGATGAGTATGCGCACTGCGATCTACAGACCGAGTTGCCGGCGGCCATGCTTCTTTCGGGCACGAACATTGTGACCGCCGTTGTAAACGGCCCAAACGAGTCCGCGGCAGCAGGTCGAACGAGCTTCGAATTCGGCGGCCCGTCGGCCAGCAGTGAGCCTGTCTCGCGCATGATTCCGGCGGTCAGCGTGCAGAGTGTATACCTGCCTGCCAATGCCGGTCCCGACAACATCAACAGTTACCAGATTCTGCTCGGTCCCGGACCCGGATTCCCACAGAGGGTCTATACCGCTGAGGGGCTGAGCTGCAGCTCGGGTATCAACTCAATGCAGGTGCTCGTGCTCACGTCGCAGACCCTGACTCCGGAAACCAAGGTCGGTAACGGGTCGGGACAGGCATGCTTCGGTAGCTCCGAGACGCTCACCACTTTCCTCCAGGGTCTCCCCAAGAACGACGTGGTCATCATGAATTCATTCAAGGGCAAGATGAGCAACCTCGACACCAGGGCCATTGGCGGCAGCCAATACACCAGGGAGACTCCTTTCTATAACGCGATCGGTGTGGTCGGCGGGTCGGCGGGCTCGGCATATGAGAGCTATCAGCCGAATGACAATTTCAAGGATAGCCATGAACTCAATCATCTGCCGCCGCTGGTCGGCTCTCTGATGCTGGACGTGGATCACCGCTACTTCTTTGCACCCTCCCAATACAAGGAGGTGAAGGTCACCCCGGGCGAAATGAGCGAAGACCAGTGTGCGAGTGTCAAGTATGGCGGGTTGACTTACCGCAATTGCAATACGAGCGGTAGCGCGGGAGGCTTCTGGATCGTGTCCATTGACCGATTGTCGGGTCACGTCACTGACAGGTACGCTCTGGAGACGAACAGTAACGATGCGGCGAAGGCTCGCCAGGCGATCAGCGACCTCACTTACCTGCTTTCGGCCTATTACAAGTCCAACGATCTGTTGATTCTGACGACGTTTGGCACACCGATCGGAGTCAACGCGCCGGTCACCGCTTCGCTATACACTGCGATCAATAATCTCGGTGGCAACGCTTTTCACCTTCCGCAGCTGAGAGCTACAGGATCCTCCTACCTGCTGATCAGCGCGCCGGATCAAAACTACACCAGCAAGCACTATCAATTGGAGAGTTTCGAGACGGCTGGCGGCCCTCACTACGGGCCGGCGCACGTGCTGTTGTCGAAGAACCGCACGGGTCAGTATGTGATGAATGTCGGTGTTCAGGATCAGCAACAGACCAATCCGTTCGGGTTCGAGTGGTCCGAGGTTCTGTATCAGCAGGCGCAGAATTGGCCTGCTTGGACAGCTGCGCAGCAGAAACTCTACGAGGACCTCACATCTTCCGCCGATCATTATCCAGCCGTGCGGCAAGCGCTTGGTTGCGCTAACTCCCCATGTCAGCCCATTCGCAGTTATTACGTAGGAGGAATCGGCACGCCCGGAACGACGCCTGCGGTGCTCTCGATTCCGTACGCGAGTCTCCAGTGCTATCCAGGCAGCGCCGAATACAAGTGCAGCGACGATTGGGGGCCCGTCCAGACAGAGCTCGCCGCCGAGCAAGGTTGGGCCAGAAACGTATACACGGCGTATGGTCAGATCATGGCGATCGCCGCGAGCAGCCAGGACAACCTGCAGGTGCAACTCTCGGACGTGGCCAGTTCGATCGACAACAGCCTGTACGACAATAACCCCAACTCGGCTTTGACGATACAGAGACTCAACCAAGCCTCCGCGGTCGCCGGCCTTTTCTCGGTGCTGCCTGGCGTCGGACCGGCTGCCGGGGCTGTAAGTGCCACGTTGAACGCTGCGGCGGCATTCATACCGGTCGGCGCGACACCGATTCCCGAGCAGTACTCTTTCACGCTCCGGCAGTTGAGGGACAGAACGGCGACCGTCTCCGGGGACTTGCAGCAAGGTGCGCTGGCAGTGTTCGCTGCCGCCGTGCAGGACTATGGGAAGCTGTCGAAGATCGGAGGAGCGATCGGATCGCAGGTTGCTCCGTTCTATATGTGCCTCGGATGCGTGGACTCAAAGCTGCCTCAGGCGAGCCTGCCGCTGTTCGCACTGGGTGGCAAGCAGAGCTTCTACAAGGCGCTTTTGCCGACTGCATACAGCTCGGATGTCTTCGTCGAAAAGAAGACCAACAATCCCAAGAGCTACGGTACCTATGCACGCTTGTTTGACGGCTACGCCTGTTATAAGCCTTATGGAAATGCGCCCACGGATACCTACTGGAGTTTCCCAAGCATCAACTTGCCGGCGACCTGGGATGTGTTCATCGTTACCCGGACAGCGACGGGCAACTATCCGGGAACCAGCATTAAGACGTTCACCTTCCCGTCGCAGTCTCTGTTGAACCAGCTGTTTACAGCGCCGGACAAGACTGGGACTCCTCCCACCTACCGCCTGAGCGGCGGCGCGGGCTTGACGCATGATGATCTCATGCCGATCTATGGCGGCTACCTGAATCGGCGCGAGGGCTATCTGGCACCCGGTTCAAACAACAGTCAGTGCCCGGCATCGTAGTGCGAACGTCGCGGGGGCAGGGAAACCTGCCCCCGATTCTTCAGTCACAACGATGGTTTGTATGAACCGCCGCATGTAGCACATACAACCGGATGCGGAGCATCGCGATTTCTTCATCGGTGACGGTCTCGCCGGTTTCGTAATTCTTCGAGTTCAAGACGGCCTTTACCTTCAGACCCGTTCGGGTCTCGGTGGAGGAGATATAGTTGATGGCGGTTTCGTAGCTCTCCAGCGGAACGCGCTGCCAGTTTTTGCTGATTTCGCTAAACAGTTTGTGCTCAATGGGATTCCACTTCGATGCCCCTGGCGGGTAGTGGTGGACGGTAACGCTCAGTCCATGGCGATTGCAAATTTTCTGCTGCAAATCGCATTTCCACACCCTGGATCGAGCGCTGTTGGCGCCGCCGGAGTCGGCAAGGATGAGCAACCGCTCGGCGTCGGAATAGTCCTTGCTGCCCCGGTTGCGCCACCATCGGTCAATGGCATCGACCGCAAAGGCGAGGGTCTCTCGAGTGGTGCCGACCATGACCATGCCGGTGTTGCGACTGACATCATAGTGCCGTACGGTAGCGCAACGCCGATCGCGTCGGTACGAAAGTCGTGATCGTTGACTTGCTTGAGTTTCTCGCGCCACGCCCGGCCGTTATTCTTGAACAGACCGATCATCTCACGCTTCTTGCCGTCCACGCTGATGACGGGCTGCTTGGCCCGCTTGAACCGGTGGCGCGTGCTCTTGATGGTCAGGAACTGACGGTTTCTTCTGGCGCGGTGCCCAGGTTTATGCTGAACGCCGGATTCGATATTCTTGCGATTGGTCTTGAGCGAGAAGCCCATCTCGTTCCACAGGCGCGCCACCGTATTGGCACTGACTTCGATACCGAGACCGAGCAATTGCTCGGCAATCTTCCCGGTGGTCTTGCGAGTCCGGCGCAAGCCGCTCATCGGATCGCCGGCGACTCGTCGCGCAGCAGCTCTTCTATGCGGGCGATGATTTGTGGGTTTTTTTCCCCCGCCGATGGTCGCCCGCCTCCCCGCTTGCGTACCCCTGCGCCTCGATGTCCCGTTGCAGCAGCTCCCGGCGGCCCTTGGCGACCGTGTGTGGATCGACGCCCAACAGGTTCGCGATCCGGGCATCGCCGCCTTCAACTCGTGCGCCAATACCCCTTCCGTCACTCGCTCGAACTCGCCGGCGATCATTTGGCGGCGCGCCACGCTTTGCCGTTGACGCTCACGCGCGTCGCGGGCCAAGTACACGACCACCCCGTCGAACTTCTCCTGGTCCACCAACGAGTGACATCGGGCAATGCGTTCCGACACGCGGTCATGAACGCGCCCGCAAGCGCCTGCGTCAACACCGCCGGTATGCCAAGTTGCACCGTCCCCGTAACTTTTGGGCTGCCAGCTCGCACTTTCTCTGGCAGCTGATCGAATCGGCGCAGGAGCTCCGTGGCTTCGTTGTACAGGAGATCACCCTCGGCCGTAGGCCGAACTCCGCGGGCAACCCGATGCAATAACTTGATCCCGAGCTCCTGCTCAAGCTGCGCGCCGAAAATGATGGCTGGAACCTTCGAGCGAGTGAAATGCGATACGGTGATGAGGCCGCCACATCCTGTAGCGGCCTACTCTAAGCGTGAGAGGCCTGTCCGTATGCCCCGGATCGCAATGAGTCGTGCGACTGTTTAGAAGCGATAGCTGATGCGCGCCGCTCCCCCCTGGTAGTTGTAGCCGTCGCCGACCTCGGGCTCGTACAGGATGGAGAACGACAGGTTCTTCGCATTGACCAGATCCGCGCCGATGCCGAACTTGCCGTAGGTCCCGGGGCCGGCAGTCCCGATGGCAAAACCCTGTGCCGCGGACTGACCTGCAAAGTGGGCAGTGGTGGTCCACTGCACGTTCTGGCCAAGCTCTACGGCGGCGCTGACGAACGGATGCACCACCATGCCCGAGCTGGTCGGGATGTGCAGTCCGAACTCCACGCCCGTGCCTCCCGCCACCGTCGTATCGGTGCGGCCATCCACCGTCAGCCGGAACGGCGAGGTACCATCCTCGGTGAAACTATCGTTGGAGATGAGAATCGCGTGACCTTCGACGAAGGGCTTGAAATACGCAGCACCGCCCATTGGGATCTCGTAGCCACTGCGCAGATGCAGACCCAGTTGCCACTGCCGGGGACTAGCGTCGGCCTCTTCCGAATTGGCGCCCACGGTGATCGTGCGATAGCTGCGATACCAGCCGTACGCGCCATCGAGGGACGCGGACAGCTCGAGCGGTCCGTCGGCAAAGTTCACGCCCATTCCGGCCAGCGCCGCATTGCCCTCGATGTAAGAACCATTGCCCTGGACGGAAGAACCGTTGCCGGCGATGTAAGAACTTTCGTCATTGGTGCTGAAGCTGGTCGACTCGTAACCCAGCGAACCCACCAGCGCCAATCGGTCGCTCAACCCCACTTGGCCACCGAAGTCGACCGTGTACCTATTGGCGCGGTAGCCGACGGAATCGCCCCGGGCAGATTGATCGGCCGAGCCGCCGGAGGTTCGTGCCCACGTACACGAGTCCGTGGTATTCGGATCGCTCGTGAGCTCGCGACACCCCTGGTAGAGATTGTATGAGAACTCTCGGCTGCTCTCGACCCGGAAGGCTCCGAAGGCGCCGAGCAACTCGCCCGACATCGATTTCAGACTCGACGCATAGTCAGCCCCACCCGCGAGCTTCGAGAGGGCCGTGAAGCCGCTACCCATCGAGGCACCGCTGTCGAACAGCTGCTGCATGTAGTTGGCGACCGCCTTCTGATCGGGACTAAAGTTCGCAGCCGCACTGCTCAGATGCGCAGTCGGGTCGATGTCGAGATGGTTGCCCGATGCGACCACCGGGAAATCGAACAATGCCGAATTGTCGGTATTGCTGAGGTTTGGAGCGACTGATACACCGCCGCTCGCGGTCAGCACCGTGACGGGTTTGTTTGACACCGTGGTCGCGTCGACGTTGACCGTGCCGGCAATGGTCGCCTTGCCGGTGACCACGAGCGTGTCCGCTTTCCCGGCCTGGAGATCGGCATTGATGTTCAGCGTGCCGCCGGCCGTCTGGATATAGTTGCCGGTAATTGTCGTCGTCCCGAGCCCGCCCGCCCCCTTGGCGGCTGCGGCCGCCGTGCTGCCGACATAGATCGTACCGGCATTCGTGACGCCGCAGGCACCCACCGTAACCTTGTCACCGGCATAAAACGTTGCGCCGCTCGCGTTGGTGAAGCAGCCACTGCCGCCATTATTGGTGAGTAGCACATCACCTGCCATGGTGGCGCCTGCGTTGTTGTACACCTGGGTGTAACCGGCGCTGCTGTAGACCGCGACGGAATTCGTGACCGAACCGTAGGTGAGGATTTGGCCGTTGTTGGTGACCACGTTCGGATGGCTGGAGTCCATGCCTCCATGGTCGATGTAGATGCCCGCCGACTCGCCGTCTGCGGAAGTCGGGACACCGGCTTGTCCGACGATGATCGACCCGGTGGACCCCACCGTGACCTTGACCGGCGAATTGGAGGTCGCGTCGCCCATGCTCTGGGCCACGATGCCGGCCGAGCCCGCGCCGCTTGCCTGGACCGTGCCGTTGATGGTGATGTTGATCGGGCCACCCTGGCCGGTGCCGCCGGCCGTGCCCCAGTAGGCGCCGATATTTGAATTCACGAGGCCGCCGCCGCCGCCGATGGATTGAACGAGGATCGCCGGCGCATTCACGCCCGAAGTGCTCACCGTGGCGCCTTGGGCAACGGCCACGGACACATAACCGCCGGATCCCACGTACTGAGCCGTGCCCTCGGTATCGAAGTAGTTGTAGGCCTCGCTGACCCCGGTGGGGCCGGCCAGACCGCCGCCGCCGCCGATCGATTGCGCGAGGATCCCGACCGCGCCTTTTCCGCTGGTGGTGATGTTGGCCTCCGCGGTGACGAACAGCCCGCTATTGCCGCTGCCGGGGTTGTTAATCCCGTCATTGTTGACGTTGCCGGAGGTGTTCGAATTCGAGAAGAAGAGCGGAACATTGGGGTCCGCTACCGTGACGACGCCGCCTAGCGCCACGCCGCCACCGCCGGAGATCGATTGGGCCAAAATGCCGTAGCTGTCGTCGCCCTTGGTGGTGATCGTGCCGCCCGGCTGGGTCAGTACGTTCACCAGCCCGCTCGAGGTACTGCTCGCACCGCCGTTGGAACCCGAGAATGACAAATTGATGTCAAAGTTGGTCTGACCGGAACTGGCGCTGCCGCCGGCGCCTTCCAGATCGGTCGCGAGCGACTTCAAGATGCCGCCGCCGCCCGCGATCGACTGCGCAATGATCCCGATCGAGTCGTGACCCGTGGTCTCGATGGCCCCCGCACTGGTCGCGTACACCTGGTACGAGGTGCCGCTGCCGCCGCCGTTGCCGCCCAGCGAGAGGTTCAGCTGACTGAACGCGCCGTCGTTGGCGCTGTTGTTGCCGCTGTTCTTGCTGTCGCTGGAGACCGAAGAGGCCGCCGTACCGCCGATGCCGCCGCTGCCGGCGATGGACTGAGCCACCATACCGGCCGACAAGGCGCCCTCGGTGATGATGGTTCCCGCATTGTTGACCGACACCGCTCCTCCATTGGCACCGGTCCCTCCGTTGCCGCCGACCGAGACGTTCCCCGAGTAGTCATTGCTCGAGGCCGTCGAAGCCGCACCGCCCGCGCCGCCCCCGCCGCCAATGGCCTGGGCAATGATGCCGTCGGACTCCTGGCCGGTGGTGGCCACTTCACCATTGTTATTCACCAAGACCGAGCCCGCGGCTCCGCCGGGACCTCCCGCGCCGCCCACCCCCACGTTGATCGCGATGCTCTTCGACTGGTTGTCGTCGTCGGTTTCGCCCTTGCTTTGCGACAGGGTGTCCAGCTCCGCCTCCGGATCGTCATCCGCCAGCTTGATGCTCTGAGCACTTGGCGCGGGGCTCTGAGCACTTGGCGCCGGGTTGCCAAGAAGACTGTTGGTGAAGGCAATCGCGCCATTCAGTGTGTTGTAAGTGCTGATGGCCCCATTGCCATTGGTGCCGAAATTACTCGCGGCCGAGGCGATGGCCGCCTGGGTGTTGCTGCTGCCGTTACTGCCGTCGCCGCCCGATTTCGATGTGGCGAGGCTTGTGGCGGTCTTGCCGCCGATGCCGCCGCCGCCGCCGATCGATTGCGCGAAAATGCCGGTGGCGTCCGCGCCGAAGGTGACGATCGTGCTATTGACGGAGTTGGTGGCGGTGACCAGACCACCGGCGCTCATCGTGCCGCCGCTTCCCCCTTTGCCGCCCAGAACCACGCTGGCGCTGTACTCTCCGGAGGTGGAACCCGCCGCGCCGCCGGCGCTGCCGCCGCCGCCGCCGATCGACTGCGCTCCGAGCCCGATCGCACCGTCGCCGAGCGTGATGATGGCGCCGCTGTTGGTGGCGGTCACGCTCTGCGAGTTGCCGCCCGCGCCGCCCTTCCCGCCGATGGTCAAGTTCAGCGCGATGTTGGTCCCGCCACTGGCGCTGCTCTTCCCATCGCCCGTGCCGCCGACACCGCCGCCACCGCCCACCGATTGCACCAGCATGCCGTCGGCCGACTCGCCGGTGGTGACGATCAATCCTTCGTTGCTGGCAATTGCCGTCCCGCCGCTTCCACCGTTGGCCGCCGAGCCTCCGATGGCGACCGTGGACGTGATATTGACATCGCCGCCGCTCGCCTTTGCCGTGGCCGACGCGTCGCCCCCGCTCCCGCCGCCGCCGCCCACCGACTGCAGCAGCATGCCGGCGGAGCCCGCACCGGAGGTGGCGATCATCCCGGCGTTGTCGACCGTCACGCCCATGGCGTTGCCGCCCGTTCCACCCGAGCCGCCAATCGCAACCCCCACGGCGAGATTCGGATAGTCGTCCAAGCCGTATGTCTGTGCGGCGGCGATCGAAGAGCCGCCGCGGCCGCCGCCGCCGCCGATCGACTGCGCCAAGATGCCGAACGAATCAGAACCGGTCGTGACGATGCGCCCCGCATTGGTCGAGAGAGGCGTGGTGCCGCCGTTACCGTTGGACACTGTCAGCAGATCGACCGCGCCTCCATCGCCGCCCGCGCCGCCGCTACCGCCGACGGAGATCTGCGCGCCGAAGAACGCGGATTTGACCTCGCCATACGCCGCCCCGCCGTCGCCGCCGCCGCCGCCGATGCTTTGGAGCAAGATACCGGCGGACTGATCGCCGCTGGTGGTCACGAGATCACCGGCGCCGCTGGCGACGCCCACCGAACCGCCGGCGCCGCCGCCGCCGCCCGTCCCTCCGATGGTCATGTTGAGTCCGAGGCCCGTTCCCTGCGCGTCGCCGCCCTTGCCGCCGCCCCCGCCGATGGATTGCACCATGATGCCATCGGATTGCAGTCCTTCGGTGCTCACGGAAGTACCGGATAGATTGACGGTGACCGCTGCGCCATTGGAGGCGTTGGCGCCGTCGCCGCCGACGGCGAACCACCCATTCGAGCGGCCGCCGGTCCCGCCGCCGCCGCCAATCGATTGAGCCAGGATGCCCGGAGAGAGCTCCCCGTCGCTGGTCGAGATAGATGCGCCGCTGCCGCTGATCGTCACCGTGCTCGCGGGACCGCCGCTGCCGCCGCCACCGCCATTCGGCGCGAACCATCCCGCACCGTTGCCGCCGGGTTGACCCGAGCCGCCCAGCGACTGGGCGAGCACGGCAGGGGACATGTACCCGTTGTTGGATTGCGCGGTCCCGTCGAGTACCACGCTCACGGTACCCGCGGCGCCGCCGGTCCCGCCCATGCCGCCGCTGCTGCCGGTGCCGCCTGCGCCTGCCTGCCCGCCGGCCGACAGCGCCCACAATCCTGCACTCGAGCTGCCTCCTGGGTTGATCGCTCGGGCGCCTGTCGCCAGCGTGACCGAGACATTGCCCGCGTTGCCGCCGTTGCCGCCGTCGCCGCCCTCATCGCCGACCGTACTTCCGTTCGGACCTCCATCACCGCCCGCGCCACCGATGCTGGAGATGAATGTGCCGCCGACTGCGGTGGTGCCCGGGCCATTGACGCCTCCCCCGACACCCTCAAATGTACCCAGTATTGTGACGGCGACGTCCTTGCCGTTGCCGCCGTTGGCTCCATCGGGAGAGATGGAACTGAAGCCGCTCGCCGAAGAATCGCGGCCCCGTCCGCCGGCACCGCCTTCCGACTGAACGTAGAGCGCGGTGCCTGCCTGAGAGCTCCAGCTGCCATCGAGCGTCGCCGAAATCGATCCGCCGTCGCCGCCGACGCCAAGAGCTGAGCCGGCCACACCCTGCGAACCGCCGACGGCCGCGGCGCCTCCGGCGCCACCCCAACTCCAGATCAATAGTCCGGTGGTAGCGTTCGAGGCAATTCCCCCGATCTGCGAGCCCTGCGTCGTCACGTTGGTGATGTTCCCGCCGTTGCCCCCGGGGCCGCCCGCGCCGCCGGAAGTATCGATGGATTCTTTGGCCGCGTTGCTACCCTGCGCCCCCGCGCCGCCCCATGCACTGATGTCGAGCGGGGAGGTGGCTCCATCGTTCATGTAGATCGTTTGCTGTGTCAGCGTCACGTTGGTGATATCCCCGCCCGGGCCGCCCGGGCCGCCGGGATGCCCGCTCCCGTCGGTACTGGGCTGTTTGGCGGGCGCGCCTGCGCCGCCGTTGGTGCTGATCACACACGCTTGGTCCACGATCTGCGCACACGCAGGATCGGCGGCGCCTGCCGGCGTCGCACCGAGGGTGGTGAGCAGAAACATCCCGACCATCGGGCCCATTGCGCCGTTGGCATTCGCCGGCGATTCGACGGCCAAGGCGCGCGCGCGATGTGCGGCGAGAATCTGAGAGACAGCTGTAGTTATGTTGTTCACGGCGATTTCCCTGTCAAAATTGTTGAGGCGAGTTCTTCAAGACATCAGCGGCGTTTCTCACGCCTCGTCGTCGATTCGTAGGGGATGAGCCTGCACGGCGCTTGAATAGCCGCAACCTGACGTTGCGCATGCAGCAGCCACTCGATGGATAAGCTTCACCATGGCACCTCCCTCCTTGATCCCCGGAGGCACGAAGTGGTGCGCTCCGGTTCAATTCGGCGCGCATGGTGGTCCTCGCGACGGCGAATGAAAAATAGTATCGGGGTATACGCGTATAGGCGCCGGATATAGCCGGCAGTGGAGAACTCCGAGCTGCGTGCTCGCATCGAAGCACACGAACAACGCATCCGCTTGCTTGAGACGAGACGTTGACCGACCTGATGTTTGAGATGGACAGCGCGATTGAGGAAGATCGCGCTACACGGACGGTGCCTATGTTCGTTCAGACCTCATCGTCTTAGCGTCAGCCCCTTACTGAGACGGTATTTCTCATTCCGGAGCCGCTGCCGCAAGCTCCGCTCGCCCGATATTCCTGCGGCTCAGCCGGCCGACCGCTGCGTCGAGCCGGCTGCAGCAGGAACCCGCATCAACGAACACTTGGGAGACAGATCATGAAAGATATCCGAGCCGCGATCCGCAACAGCATGGCGATCGGCACCGTATTTTGCGCATTGACCGGTAGTGTTGCCTGGGCCCAGAGCCCCGGCGAGCAACCGCCGATTTCCATCGTTCAGCCCGCCTTCAACTCGACGCAGGCGGGCGCAACCGTCACTGTGAGCGTTCACTTCGGTCCGAAGGCGGTGACCAGCACGTTCCATGCGCAGATCGACGGAACGGATATCACGAACTTGTTCGCTGCGGGCGGCTCGTGCGCCAGCTCTGGACAGTGCGACATGCAGGCGGTGCTGCCGGCCGCGGATCTGCTTTCCGGCACCAATATCGTGACTGTGGGTGTGGACGGACCCAATGAGTCAGCCGCGGTCGATCGAACGAGCTTCCAATTCACAGGACCGTCTGCGCAGGGCGGACCGGTCTCCATGATGATTCCCGCCGTGAGCGTGCAGAGCGTGAAGCTGCCCAACGGCGCAAGTGAAACCGACCTGAACAGTTATCAAATTCTGGTGGGGCCCGGCCCTGGCTTTGCGCAGCGGATCTATACGGCGCAGGGGCTCAACTGCAGCGCGGGAATAAATTCGATGCAGGTGCTGGTACTGCAGTCGCAAACCCTGACTCCGGAATCCAAGGTCGGCACCAGCAGCAAGCCCGGCCAGGATTGCCTCGGTAACGCTGCCGCGCTCGATACCTTTCTCAAAAGTGTCCCCAAGGGCGACATTGTCATCATGAACTCCTTCCTGGGTACGATGCCCAATCTGGACACGACGGCGATCGGGGGCAGCAAATACACCCAAGCTAATTACTACAACGCGATCGGTGTGGCAGGAGCGAAAGCAGGCTCCGCTTACGAAAGTTTTCAGTCGAATGCCTCGCATACCCCGCGGCTGGGCCGCGATCACCTGCCGCCTCTGGTCGGTTCCCTCATGCTCGATACGGCGCAGCGGTACTTCTTTGTGCCATCTTCTTATCCGGTCGCCAAGGTCACCCCGGGCGAAATGAGCGAAGACCAGTGTGCGAGTGTCGAGTATGGCGGGTTGACTCACCGCAATTGCAAGACGAGCGGTAGCGCGGGAGGCTTCTGGATCGTGGCCATTGATCGATTGTCGGGTCACATCACTGACCGGTACGTCCTGGAGACGAACAATAACGATGCGGCGAAGGCTCGCCAGGCGATCAGCGACCTCGGTTACCTGCTCGCTAGATATTACAAGTCCAACGATCTGTTGATCCTGACGACGTTTGGCATACCGATCGGGGCCAATGCGCCGGTCACCCTTGACCTTTACAACGCGATCATCGCGTTGGGCGGCAACGCTTTCCGGCTCGCGCAGTTGACGAACGGCACGTCGTCTTACGTTTTGATCACGAGCCCCGACCCGGATTACGTCAGTCGACACTATCCAGTCCAGATTTTCTCAACCGCCGCCAAGGACTACGGACCGACCCGCGTGCAGTTGGCGAAAAATCGGCTGAATCAATACGTCGTGAACGTCAGCGCGCAGGATCAGAAACAGACCGGGAGCCAACCGTTCGGCTTCGAATGGTCGCAGGTGCTATTCCAGCAACCGCAGGACTGGCCGCAGTGGACGCCGGCTCAGCAGAAAGCCTACCTCGATCTGACCGCGGCTTCGAACCACTATCCCGAGGTCAGCACGACTCTGGGTTGTGTGCCCGGGACCTGCCAGCCCATCCGCAGCTACTATGGCGACGGTATCGGCGCCGTCGGCAGCAGCCCAAACTTCCTGCGTATTCCTTTTTTGCACCTCGCCTATTACCCGAATCCCGACTATCTCGAGCCGGACTTCAACGTAGTCACGACGCAACTCGCGCACGAACAGGCCTATGTGGGCAATGTGTACCAGGTGTACGCCCAGTTCGCAGCGCTCGCCGCCGGCACGGACACGAACGTAAAGGCGCAACTCGCGAATGTGGCTGATGCCATCGAGAAGAGCTTGTACGATAGCAACCCGAGCGCTGCCATCAGCGTGCGGCAACTCAGTCAGGCCTCTGCGGTGGCCGGCTTGTTTGCGATTCTTCCTGGTGTGGGGCCCGCCGCCGGTGCGGTGTCGGCCGCTTTCAACGCTGCGGCGGCGTTTACCCCGGAGGGCGACACACCGATTCCGGACCAGTATGCCTTCACCTTGGCGCAGCTGAGGAACAAGACGACCACAATCGGCGTGGACATGTCGGCAAGCATTTCTACGGCCTTCGCAGGCGCCGTCCAGGACTGGGGCAAGCTGTCGATCATCGGACCGGGGGTCGGTGGATCTGTTGCGCCGTGGAAAATGTGTTACGGCTGCAACGGCTCCAATGTCCCCGTGAACGGTCTACCGATGTTCGCACTCAGTGCCAAGCAGCGCTTCTATGAACAACTGCTGTCGCTCGTTTACAGCTCCGATGTTTTTGTGGGGAAGCCTGGCAACGATCCCACGAAGCTGCAACGAGTCGGCTTCGTAAGTGCCGGCGGCCGCGTTGTTGAAACCTGTTTCGCACCGTATAAAAGCGCACCGGCCCAGGCTTTCTGGAGTTACCCGAGCATCAATATACCTTCGACCTGGGACATTTTTATCATCACTCAGACGAAGAAGCAGCGTGATCTCGGCGCGACCTTCGATTGGCTGTCTTTCCCGTCCTCGGCGTTGTTGGATCAGCTATTCGGGGCGCCAAGCTACGAACCCGGTTCTGGGCCAACTCCCATCCATAGGCTCTCGGGCGGCGCCGGATTCACTCAGGACAATCTGATGCCGACTCAGATCGGCGGCTACCTCATCCGGCGGGAAGGATATGCGCCCGGAGGGACGTCCAGCAAGTGCACGTCACCGTGGTGATGAGCGAAGGTTCGTACTTCAAGTAAGAAGGATTGCCGGGGCCGACCGAGGCCCCGGCGCTACCGACACAGAGTGTGATATCACGACCAAGACAGTAATCGAGCACGTGCTCTCACGCCTGCGCGACATTGCCTCGTCATCGAAAATTACATGGACGAGACGGCCACTCCCGCCGGTGGCGACGTCAAGGTGCACATCAACGAGTAACACTTGGCGATTGGCCGGTTAGCGGCCTCGCTTCAGCGCATTGGCCAAAGCTTCCGCCATGGCACCGCCGCCCACGGACTGAGGGCGTTCGCTCGAGGCGCGGGGTCCGGGCCGCGTACCGTGCTTCTGCGGCTCGTGCTTCTGCGGTTCACGCTTCTGCTGCGCGCCGGGCTCGCGCCGCGCCGCCTGATCCTCGAGCCGCATGGTCAGTGCGATGCGCTTGCGCTTCTCGTCGACCTCCAGCACTTTCACCTTGACGACCTCGCCCGCTTTGACGATTTCGTGGGGGTCCTTGACGAACTTATTCGATAGCATCGATATGTGCACCAGTCCGTCCTGGTGCACGCCGACGTCGACGAAGGCCCCGAAATTAGTCACGTTGGTGACCGTGCCCTCGAGAATCATGCCGGGCTTCAAGTCCTTGATCTCTTCGATGCCTTCCTTGAATTCCGCAGTCTTGAATTCGGGCCGTGGATCGCGGCCCGGCTTTTCGAGCTCGGCCAGAATGTCGCGCACGGTCGGCAGTCCGAAGCGCTCGTCGGTGTAGCTCGACGGGTTCAGCTTCTTGAGCGTCGCGGCATCGCCGATGAGTTCGCGCGCGGGCCGCTTCAAGTCGGCGAGGATTCGCTGCACCACCGGATAGGCCTCCGGATGGACCGCCGATGCATCGAGAGGATTCTCGCCCTGCATGACGCGCAGAAATCCGGCGGCCTGCTCGAAAGTCTTGGCGCCCAGGCGCGGCACTTTTTTCAATTCGTCGCGCGAGACGAAGGTGCCGTGCTCGTCCCGATGCCGCACGATGCCCTCGGCCAGGGTGGAGGACAGGCCGGAAATGCGCGCGAGCAGCGCGGGCGACGCGGTGTTGACGTCGACGCCCACGGCGTTCACGCAATCCTCGACCACGGCATCGAGGCTGCGCGCCAGCCGGGTCTGCATGACATCGTGCTGGTATTGGCCCACGCCGATGGATTTCGGATCGATCTTCACCAGCTCGGCCAGGGGATCCTGCAGCCGCCGGGCGATGGACACGGCGCCGCGCAACGTGACGTCGAGCGCCGGGAATTCCTTCGCTGCCAGCTCGGACGCCGAATACACCGATGCGCCCGCCTCCGACACCACCACCTTGGTGAGCTTCAATTCCGGATGCTGCTTCATCAGCTCGCCCGCGAGTTTATCGGTCTCGCGCGAGGCGGTGCCGTTGCCGATGCTGATCAGATCGACGGCATGCTTCTTCGCCAGCATGCCGAGCGCTTTGAGCGTTCCATTCCAGTCGTTGCGCGGCACATGCGGATATACAGTGGCCGTCTCGAGCAGCTTCCCCGTGCGGTCGACGACGGCGACCTTGACGCCGGTGCGCAGCCCCGGATCGAGCCCCATGGTGACACGCGGACCGGCGGGCGCCGCCAGCAAGAGATCGTGAAGATTGTGCGCGAAAACGCGGATGGCCTCCTGCTCGGCGCGCTCGCGCAACTCGGAAAACAGCTCGGTTTCCAGCTGCCACGACAGCTTGACCTGCCAGGTCCAGTGCGCCGTCTGCAGCAGCCAGGCGTCGGCCGGCTGCCGGCGATCCGCGATATCGAAGCGCGCCGCGATTTTCAGCTCGCAGGCATTGAGCGATCCGGACGGCGTATCGGCGGCCAATTCTTCGGGCAGTTTCAGGGAAACCCGCAGGATCTCCTCCTTGCGGCCGCGAAACAGGGCGAGCGCGCGATGCGGAGGAACCGCCTTCAGGGGTTCTTGATAGGCAAAGTAGTCGCGGAACTTCGCGCCCGCTTCTTCCTTGCCCTCGGCCACGGTCGACGCCAGCAATCCGCTGTTCCAAAGATGGGCGCGCAAGCCCGCCAGTAATTCGGCATCTTCGGCGAACTGCTCCATCAGAATCTGCCGCGCCCCCTCGAGCGCCGTTTTGACATCGGGCACACCGGGATTGTCGCCCTGTTCCGTGGTGAATGGTGCCTTCAAGTACTTCGCCGCTTCGCCTTCGGGATCGAGCGCATGATCGGCGAGCAGGGCCGCCGCCAAAGCGTCGAGGCCGGCCTCGCGTGCAATCTGCGCCTTGGTGCGGCGCTTCTGCTTGTAAGGCAGATACAGATCCTCGATACGCTGCTTGGTGTCGGCCGATTCAATCGAGGCACGCAGCGCAGGCGTCAGCTTCCCTTGTTCCTCGATGCTCTGAAGAATGGCCGCGCGCCGCTCGTCGAGCTCGCGCAGATAAATCAGCCGCTCCTGAAGATTGCGCAGCTGAGTATCATCGAGGCCGCCGGTGGCTTCTTTGCGATAGCGCGAGATGAACGGCACCGTGGCACCTCCATCCAGCAATGCAACCGCCGCGGCGACTTGCTGCACGGTGGTGGAGAGTTCCTGGGCTATGCGATTTTCAATGGAAGCGGGCACGGATTCATCGGGTGGCTGATCGAAGGGTGAGCACTATGCAGAATCGGATGCCGCGAGACAAGCCGCCATAAGGTGTGCGTTTCTGCGGAAACGTCGCGCCGGGCGTCCTTCATCCTGCAGATCCGCGCTGCGGCTACACCTTGAACAGAAAATAATGATCCAGAATCAATGCCGTGAACAGCAGCATCAAGTACGTGATGGAAAATCTGAACACTCGCATCGGCAGCTCGGGGCGCAGGCCGCGATTCAGCGCCAGCACGTAGTAGAGAAATCGGCTGTTGAGCGCGAGGGCTGAGCCCAGGTAAATGAATCCGCTCATGCCGGTGAGATACGGCATGAGCGTCGTGAGCGCCAGCAGGATGGTGTAGAGCACGATTTGCAGGCGCGTGTAGGGGATGCCGTGAGTCACGGGCAACATGGGAATGCCGACCTTGGCGTAATCGTCGCGCCGCGCGATCGCCAGGGCCCAGAAATGCGGCGGGGTCCAGGTGAAAATAATCAAAAACAGGAGCAGAGCATGGGGGTCGATGGAGTTGCTGACGGCGGCCCAGCCGAGCACCGGCGGCGCGGCGCCGGCCGCGCCGCCGATGACGATGTTCTGGGGCGTGGCGCGCTTCAGCCACATCGTATAAACCATGGCGTAGCCGATCAGGGAACAGAACGTCAATGCCGCCGTGAGTGGATTGACGAGCAGCCCGAGGATCAGCATGGATGCGAGCCCGAGCAGCGCCGCAAATACCACTGCGTGACGCTTCTGCAAATGCCCGGTCGGCAGCGGCCGGCGGCGAGTGCGCGCCATTTGTTCATCGATGCGGCGGTCGAGCACGTGATTGAAAGCGGCTGCGGACCCGGACGCCAGTGCGATGCCGACCGTGCCGAACAACAGGGCCGGCAGCGGCACCATGCCCGGCGACGCCAGCACCATGCCGACGACCGCGGTGAACACGATCAATAGGCTGACCTTGGGCTTGGTGAGCTCCAGGAAATCCCGCCATCGGCTGACGCCGACGAGCGCAATCGGGGGGCTATCGGGGAGGGTCGACACGTTGCAAGGGTACCATGCCGATCGCGGGCGTCGGCCACAGGGCGCGCAGCAGAGTCGCCATGCTGATGACCAAGAAGGCGGCGCCCGCATTGTGCAGGGTGGCCAGGGCCAACGGGACGCCCCAATGCACGGTCGCCAAACCGATTGAGATTTGCAGCGCCACGGCAAAAACCAGCAGGCGCCCGGCCAACGCCAGACGCCGGCTCTTGGCGCGCACGGCCACGAGAATTCCCAGTGCGATCAAGATCGAGCCCGCCGTCAGCGCACCCAGGCGATGCGTAAAGTGAATGGCGACGCGCGCAGGGTTCGCCAATATGCCGCCCTCATAGTCGATGCCGAGTCCGCGCCACAGCACGAAGGCGTTCCGGTAGTCCATCGGCGGCCACCAAGAGTGCTGGCAGGTGGGCAAATCAGGGCAGGCCACCGCGGCGTAATTGGTGCTGGTCCATCCGCCCAGAGCGATTTGCACGATCAATGCCGCAAGACCGACCAAGGCGAATTTACGCAATGCGGCCTCCCGCTCGGTCAACTGTCGAGTCGTCGGCGCCAGCGAAAGCCACCACAACAACCCCAAAGTGCTGAGTCCGCCGAGGAGGTGTGCGGTGACGATCAGGGGTTTGAGCAGCAGGGTCACCGTCAAAGCGCCCAGAGTACCTTGCAGACAGACGACGACGAATGCCAGAACCACGGGGAGCAGCGGTTGGTCACGGTCTTTGCGGAATCGCACCGCCCACGCCAGCAAGAGCGTGATGACCACGCCCAAGGTCGATGCGAAATAGCGGTGGATCATCTCGTGCAAGGCTTTGGCAAAAGGCGAGCCGGACTGCGCGGCGGCGTGGCCGGCGTTCGGATAAATATGCCCGTAGCAACCCGGCCAGTCCGGACAGCCCAGGCCGGCATCGGTGAGGCGCACCCAAGCACCGAGCACGACCACGGCTGCGGCCAGCAGCGCACCTGCCAACGCCAGCCGCCTGAACCAGAATAGACGTCGTTGCGGGTGCATGGATCAGCCTATGGAGGACAGGCGCAATAGCCGCTTCATGTCTTCGAGCATGCCTTTGGCCTTCGCATCGGCGGCGTAGGACATCATCAGATTGCCCAGAGGATCGATCAAATACACTCGCGGCGCGGCCGCGAACGATTCGCCGTCCCGTCCTGGCAAGAGCGCGAGCAGGGGTGTGACGGCGGCGCCAGCTCGGATTGTAATCAGGTCAGGATGCTGTTCGCGCAGCCATCCTGCGTCGCAGCAATCCGGGTCGGCGACGAATACGCGCTGCACACGCTCCATATCGCGATCCAACGCCAGCCGCACCTGCCGCGTGTCGTAGAGGCGGGTGCGGCAGGCTTCCGCGCAGGGGCCGGCCGCCACGTAGAGGAATGTCCATTTGCGCTTCAGGAAATTCGGATCGGTGGTTCCGGAGCCCCAGAGGGGCAGGCTCAGCGAGGGCAGCGGCCGCGCGGGTTGGACCAAATCGCCCGCATTCACGTGGCCGCCGGGGTGCCAGGAGCCGTGACCGTAGTACAGATAGAAAGCCAGGCCCAATGGGGCGAAGAACAACAGCGCCAGGGCGATCAAAAGCCGCCGCTGCCGACGGTCGTGTGCGCGGCGATCCTGGGTCATGACGGCGCTCCGGTAGCGCGCGTGCGATCGCCGGGGCGCCGCAGGTTGGTGACCACCCATAGAATGAACAGCGTCAGCGCCAAAGCAAACCATTGCACCGCATAGCCGATGTGGCGCATCGGCGGGAACCCGGGCGGCGACCAATCGCGTACGTATCCGTCGGGCTCACCGGGATCGAGCAGCACCAAATCCGTCGCGGAAGTCCAGGAGGATTCCCCGAGCAGCCGCGCAATTTCGTTGCGGCTGGGAAAGGCGGCGACCACGGGATACGGCGGCGCGAGAAGCGCCTTGGTGCCCATTTGTATGCCGGGACTCGGCATGTTGTCGGCGCGGCCGCGCACCTGCCGCACGTCGCTGGAGACCGGAATCGCCGGGCGCTCGGCGCGGCTCGCCCCGAGGGGCACCCAGCCGCGGTTCACCAGCACCCAGCCGCCGCCCGCCAGGGCGAACGGCGTGATCACGAAGTAGCCGGCGCGTTCGGCATTGACCATGTTGTCGATCAAGATCTGCCGGGTCGGGTCGTAGTGTCCGGAAGCCCCGACGTGCTGGTAACGCCGCACGGGAGGAGTTCGCAGCTCGATGGTCTGCGTGGCAT
>Ga0208193_1000237_pt1 | contig 35045 bp, 27 predicted proteins | sample June2015DPH_17_2_FD_184716 | JGI IMG/M metagenome (GOLD analysis project Ga0208193, IMG submission 184716) | Peatland microbial communities from SPRUCE experiment site at the Marcell Experimental Forest, Minnesota, USA - June2015DPH_17_10... | ecosystem: Environmental > Terrestrial > Soil >... | reverse complement strand
TGGCGCGCCCGCCGATATGGTGGAAGCCTCGCCCGCCGATATGGTGGAAGCCTCGCCCGCTGGCAACTCGCATCAGCCTGAGCATGGCCACGAGTTCCTGCTCGGATTTGCTTACCGAGGCGAGCGCTTCGGCTATCCCGTTCACGACCTTACTGTAGCCGATTGGCCGCCTTCAAAAATTACGATCTGGCCGCTGACTCCAGCCGGCAACGCCGCCAATTGGATCCCGATTTTTTCGAGCGCCGGCACAGCGCGATTCGGTCGAATCAGCCCTAATCGGCGTGGCAGCTTCTGCAGGCTACGTGGGAATATGCCGGGTTTGCACTCAAGCCGATGGTTCGGACGTTTCTGACTTCGGGGCGCCAGGCTGCGGCCAACCATACCGATGCCGCCGCGGCGGCCGCCAGCAGCAGAGCGGTCTTCACAGGGCGCCGGCGCGTCCTCACCACCGGGTCCGGAGTCTGTACCAAACGCCACAATCGTTCCGGCGCTCGTACGGGAGCCAAGCCGTGAGCCAATTCCAATTCGAGCCATTCAGACATGCCTGTTTCCCCCATTTGCCAGGTGTGAAAGCCGCCGTCCCAGCGCCTTATGCGCGCGATTCAGGCGCGACGCCACGGTTCCCTGCGAACATCCAAGCACCGCCGCGATTTCCTCATACGACAACGCTTCGGTATAGCGCAGCACGATCACCATCCGCAGCGCGGGCGACAGCCGGTCCACCGCCGTGCGCACGCTGGTACGGACCTCAGAGCGCAACAGATCGGCCAGACTGTCGGCCGAGGCGCGCAAGGTAGCCAGGAAGCCCGTTGCCAGCGGAACCAGGCGGCGCGTGCGCCGTTTGTGATCGAAACAACTGTTGACCACCAGCCGGTAGATCCAGGTTTGAAAAGCCGCATCGCCGCGGAATTGATGAATGGAGCCGAAGAGCTTCAGGAACGTATCCTGAGCGATATCCATCGCGGCGGTTTCATCTCCGGAGAAGCGCAGCGCGATGGAATAGACGCGGTCGCGGTAGATTTCAAACAGCGCCTGAAAGGCTTCGCGCTCTCCGCGCCGGCAAGCCTCGACGAGTTCCCGTTCTGAACCTTCCAGCACCATCGTGATCGGTTACTAGTAGTTTAGACGAACGGCCGATAGCATTTATTCCCGCTTTTTCGTGGGCATCGCATTGTCCTCCAAGCCTTACCATAGTCAGTTGGTGACGCCGCCCGATTCCGAAAAAGCAGACCGCAACCTCGCCGCCATCGGCCTCCTCCTCATCGGCTGCTATTTCTTCCGCCTCAGCCGCCGCGCTCTAAGCGCCGGCTTCAGCAGCGACGATCTGATGAACCTGCACCGCTCCTGGTTCTTCCCGCTTCGCGGGCTGATCAAGGCCAATCTGCTGTTTTTTCTGCCGTCCGATTTCGGACGCCCCCTGGGCAGTCTTTGGTATCGCTCCATCTATTATTTCGCGGGCTTCCATGGCGCCCCGTTTCACGCAATCGGTCTGGCCATCCTGCTCGCCAATATATTACTGACCTACGCCGTCGCGCGGCGGCTCAGCGGCTCCAGGCTGGCGGCGCTCGCGGCGGCGCTCCTCTTGAGTTACGAACGGCGCTGGACGCCGCTCTATTTCGATACCGGCTACATCTACGACTTGCTCTGTTACTTCTTCACCTTCGCGGCGCTGTGGTGGTACATCGCCATCCGCCAGAAGAACCGTGCGCCCGGAATCGCCGCATGCGCCGCGCTGCTGGCCCTCTTCGTCTGCGCTCTGAATTCCAAGGAAATGGCGATTGCGCTGCCGGCCGTTTTGGCGCTCTACGAATTGCTGTACGGATCGCTCAAGTGGCGGAGTCGCTCTGTGCGCTTGATAGCGATCGCGAGCGTAATGACCGTCGTGTTCATGGTGGGCAGAGCGGGATCCATGGTTTCGAACGCGGCCTACCGCCCCGAAATCGGATTGGCGCGATTCAATCAGACCACTAGCCATTTCCTGAACGAAATCTTCGTGCTCAACGACTGGTTCACTCCTCCGCTCATGCTGGCATTCTGCGGAGCGCTTCTGGCGGTCGCATTAGCCGCGAAATCGAGGCCGCTGATTTTCGCGTGGGCCTTCACGGCCATCACGGCCCTTCCCATAGCTTTTGTGCCACCACGGGGCGGCCCGCAATATTACATCCCATTCTTCGGCTGCGCGCTGTATGCCGGCTGCGCGATCTCCTGCATCGCCGCCACGCTGGTTGGCGCCATCGGCGACGCCATCCCGAAGCTCCGCCCCAACATCCAGGCGCTGCGTTACTGGGCGGAGCGCGCCGCCGCGGCGTGCCTGCTGCTGGCCATCGCGTTGCCGTCGTATGCGTATCACAAGAGAGTTGGAATGCGCGATGTCGCCAGCATGTCCCAGGAATCGCCCGTTTGGATGTCCCTCGCCGCCCAAATGCGCGCCTTGCTCCCGGCCATGCCTCCCGATGCCCGGGTACTCTTTCTCAACGACCCAATGATGCCGAACGTTTACGACATGGTTTTCCTTGTGCGTCTGAATTATCGCGACCGCAGCCTGACGGTGGATCGCGCGAAGATCATGGCGCAGCGCCCGTCCCTTCGCCAGATGCAGGGTTACGATGCCGTGTTCGATTATCAGTCGGGGAAGTTGACTGAAGTCCCGCAACTGGCGGTGGCGATCCATCCGGCCCTCCTGGAATTTTTCGATGGCGATTGGAAACCGATCGACGCCAGCCACCCGGCGCATCCCGGCGACCACATCATCGCCAAGGCGGCCGATCTGGGACCCACCGACCCCGAAGTTCCCCCCGGACAAGCATTCCCTCGCAGTCCGTTCGCGGAATCGATTCTGCGCCCCAACCTGCGCGTGAATGGGCGTCCGGCGGAGGTCCCGCAGCATCTTGGCTCGCCCGGCGAAGTGAACATTTACCGCTTCGATTTCCGCATTCCGCCGCAAACCGAAGCGGGGATGGCGCAGGTGCTATTGACTGTCGGCGGACAGAGCGCGCCGCCCGCGGCCATCCCCGTGAGACACTGATTCCGTGCGCATACTCGCAGCGATAAGTTCGAAACGTCCAGCCAATGATATTAGTCAAGCGTTTCGACAAGACATATTCATAATGCTCTGTTTTGCGGCGCGGGTATCATCTGACGAGGAGGGCTGAGGCCGAAAACGCAGAGAGGATTAGCCGCCGATAAACGCCGATGAACACCGATAAGAATTGTGCTTTATCGGCGTTTATCCGCGTTCATCGGCGGCCCAAGCATTTTCTGTTTCGGTTTGGCGACCAATATCGGACGTTCGTCCCAATGGTAGACAGGAACGTCAGGCCTGGGCGTATAACTAGGCGTATAACTAATTGGATAGGTTTAATGAAACGAAATACTAGACTACAGTCGAGAGTAGTTATGCTTCTTCGCGTTGCCCTCGCACTCTTGATCCCGGTTTGCATCGCTGCACAAGATGCGGCCGGTGAAAAGCCACGTGCGTGGGGCAAGGTATCAGGGTCCTATCAACTGTCCATTGCGAGCGATAAGGCTCAGTATGAGATGGGCGAGCCAATCGAGATCGCTTCCATTCTCAAGAATGTGAGCGACCACGCGATTATGCTTTTGAGAACCTTTGCCGAGACCAACTACGTGATGGAGGTCCTGATGCCGGCCCAGTCTTGGCTGCCGTGGCGATCCAGGGCTGCTCTGATGCCCTATGGCAACAAGGTAAAGAACCCGGAGATGAACAACGTTGCTGGCGCTGACATTCCGCCTGGGCGCGAAGTGGAAGACAAGTTCAAGATTAACAAGATCTATGACATGTCGGCGCCGGGAGACTACCTGATCACGTTCCAATGCCGTCAGTCCACGATCCGCATCGGCGACATGGACGGTAAGGAGCACCCGATGGTGGACATTATGTCGAACGCGATCACCGTCACGGTGCTTCCGAAGCCGTGATAGCCCCAGGGCTCACCGCCCGCGGCCATCCCCGTGAGACACTGATTCCGTGCGCGTACTCGTAGCCGATAAGTTCGAAAAATCCGGCCTGGATGGCTTGGCCGCCGCCGGATGCGAAGTGTCCTATCAGCCAACCGCCAAGGACGCCGCACTCGCGAAAGCGGTGCAGGAATTCCAGCCCGATGCGCTGGTGGTCCGGTCTGCCAAGGTCGCCGAAGCTGCGCTGGCCGCAGGCTCGCTGAAACTGGTGGTGCGCGCGGGAGCCGGATACAACACCATCGACGTGGCGGCTGCATCGCGCCGCGGCATCTATGTCTCGAATTGCCCGGGGAAAAATTCCATCGCCGTGGCGGAGTTGGCGTTCGGATTGATTCTGGCGCTCGACCGCCGCATTGCCGACAACGTCGCCACGCTGCGTCAGGGCCAGTGGAACAAGGGCGAATACTCAAAGGCGCGCGGCGTTTTCGGGCGCACCTTGGGACTGATCGGGCTGGGGCAGATCGGCCGTGAAATGCTGCCGCGCGCCAAAGCCTTCGGCCTGCGGGTAGCGGCGTGGAGCCGCAGCCTGACTCCGGAACAGGCTGAGGAATGGGGCATCGAACACAAGGCTTCGCCGGCGGAAGTGGCCGCGGCTTCCGATATCGTCAGCGTACATCTGGCGCTCAACGCGCACACGCGCGGCCTGCTGGGCGCGGCGTTCTTCGATGCTATGAAGCCGGGCAGCTACTTCATCAATACCGCGCGCGCCGAGGTGATCGACCAGAGTGCGCTCCAGCGCGCCATCGAGGAACGGGGCATTCGCGCCGCCCTCGACGTGTTTGCGAATGAGCCTGCCGGCAGCGCCGGCGAATTTACGGACCAGATCGCACAACTGGCGTACGGCACGCACCACATCGGAGCGTCGACCGATCAGGCGCAGGAGGCCATCGCGGCCGAGACCGTCCGCATCGTGCGAACGTTCCAGGAGACCGGCAAGGTTCCGAACGTGGTGAACCTCGCCAGGCAGACCCCCGCGACATGCGCGCTGATTGTGCGTCATCTCGACCGGCCGGGCGTGCTGGCCAGCGTGCTCGACCTGATTAGCGGCGCGCGCATCAACGTGCAGGAAATGGAGAACATCGTCTTCGAAGGCGCCGAGGCGGCAGTGGCGCGGATTCATCTGGAAACGGAGCCCGGAGCGGCCGTTTTGGAGCAAATTGGCGCTTCCAACCCCGATATTCTTGAAGCCAGTCTGATCAAATTCTGATCAAATATTGTGGTGGCGTGTACACCAAGCGCCGCCAGTCTTCGGTAGACTCTTAGAACGGTTATGCGAACGCAATCCGAGCTCGGACATGCAATCGAAGAAGCCCGCGAACAGACCGATGCGCTGTTTCGCGCGGTACGGCCCGATTCGTTCTACGAGCGGCCCATAGCAGAGCGGCATCGCATCGTGTTTTATCTGGGCCACGTGGAAGCATTCGATTGGAATTTGATCGGCCGCTACGCGCTGGACCGGCGTCCGTTTCACGCCGAATTCGACCGCTTGTTCGCATTCGGCATCGACCCGCCGCCGGGCCAGTTGCCGTCCGACCGGCCGTCCGACTGGCCGTCGCTTGCCGAAGTGGACCGCTACAACCAGCGTGTGCGCGATGAGATCGACGAGTTGCTCGACGAGGTCCCCGAGCAGTTGCTGCATGTGGCCGTGGAACACCGGCTGATGCACGCGGAGACCATCGCGTACATTCTGCACCAGCTCGATTACGAGCGGAAGGTGGCGCCCGTGCTGCGCCCGGAAGCGGAGACGGCGCCGGCGCCGCAGCCGCGGATGGTCGAGATTCCCGCGGGAACGGCGCAGCTTGGGCTCGAGGAGTCTGCCGCGTTTGGCTGGGACAACGAGTTTCAAGCGCTCGCCGTAGACGAGCCGGCATTTTCCATGGCGAAGCATAAGGTCACCAACGGCGAGTATCTGGAGTTTGTACGCGCGGGCACGGCGGCGCCGTTCTTCTGGGTGGAGCGCGCGGGCCGCTGGCGCTATCGCGGCATGTTTGCCGAGATTCCGCTGCCCCTCGATTGGCCGGTCTATGTGACCCACAGGGAAGCGGAAGCCTATGCGAAATGGCGCGGCGGCGCGCTGCCCACGGAGGCGCAGTTTCACCGCGCGGCGTCCCTTGCGCATGAGGAGCCCGGAGCGAATCTCGATTTCCGCCGCTGGGAACCAGTCTCGGTTTATGCCAACGACAACGGCGCCGCTGCGCACGCCAACCACGACGACGCCGCCAACCAACGGAGCCGCGCGCGTCAGCAAGCGGACGCCAGCCAACGCCCGCTCCCTAACGGTCGCGGCTCTGGTGAGGCGTCATTGCAGGCGGAGGCGCCTTCCCAACTGGTCGGCAATGGATGGGAGTGGACATCCACGGTCTTCGCGCCGTTCCCCGGCTTCACGCCGTTTCCGTTCTACCGCAATTACTCGGAGCCATTTTTCGATGGACAGCACTACGTGCTCAAAGGCGCCTCGCCGCGGACGGCTGCCCGCTTGGCCCGGCCCTCGTTCCGCAATTGGTTTCGCCCGTCATATCCGTATATTTACGCCACATTCCGGCTGGTTGAGCCGGCTGGTTAAGCTATGATGTACGCCCGCGCTTTTGACAACTCGTTCGCGCACGACGTGCGCGACGGCCTCGTGCGAGCCGGACAGAAGACGCTGCCCTGCCGCTACTTCTACGACGAGCTGGGGTCGTCGTTATTCGAAGCCATCACGAACCTGCCGGAATACGGCCTGACGCGCGCCGACGAGCGCATCCTGCAAAAACACGCGGCGGCGATCGTCGAGCGGATGCCGCGCAACCTGATAGTGGCGGAACTGGGCAGCGGAACCGGCACAAAGACGCGGTCGATTCTGGAAAAACTGCGGCAGCGGCAGATTGTGGTCTACTATCCGATCGATACTTCCGGATCGGCGCTGGCCAAGTGCAACCAGGATCTGGGCCGCCTGGGCGCAGTGTTCCCGCTGGAGATGAGCTATCTCGACGGACTGCGCGAAGTGGCCGCGCGGCGCGCCCCGGGGCAGCCGCTGCTGATTCTGTTTCTCGGCAGCACCATCGGCAACTTCCAACCGGAGGCGGCCATCGAATTCCTTCAAGCAATTCGCCAAAGCCTGACGCCGGGCGACGCCTTGCTGCTGGGTACGGACCTGGTGAAGCCGATCCCCGAATTGCTCGCCGCATACGACGACCCGGTAGGCGTCACGGCCGCGTTCAACAAGAATATTCTGGCGCGCATCAATCGCGAACTGGAAGCCGATTTCGACCTGCGGCAGTTCGACCACGTGGCGCGATACAACCAGGACGCGCAGCGGATTGAGATGCACCTGCGGTCGCGCGAATACCAGATCGTCAGCATTCGCAAAGCCGACCTGATCGTGGACTTCGTGCCCAACGAGACTATCTGCACCGAAGCCAGCCACAAGTTCCGCCTGGAGCAGGTATGCGAAATGGCGCACGCCTCCGGGTTCCACTCGGAAATGCGGTGGGTGGATAACGAATGGCCGTTTGCGGAGAATCTGCTGATAGCCGTTTAGTGGGGCAGCCAATCCTGGCTGCAGCCGGCTTTCAGCCGGCTTCTGGAGTTTCTACATCTCGGGAGTGATCGGGCCAATTGTGGGGCAGGCGCTTTCGCCTGCCAACCGCGCGCTCGACCAAGGCCAGGCATGGGATTGGCCGCCAGGCCGCCGCTTACCGGGGTTGTACTCCACATAGTGAACCAGACGGTCCAGTTCCGCTTCATCCCGCACACGATGGTCAAAGGATTCATCCTGCCAGAAGGCCTCCCCGGTTCGGCCAAGAATCAGGTTGGCTGGTCGCGCGGTGGAGCCTTTCACCAACGCATGATCACCGGTAGTGACATCTTGGGCAGCAGAACATGGTTGGGCAGGATCATCCAGGCTCGGAGTTGACAAAAGTGCCTTCCGCTCTCGCCATACAAGAGAGCCTCGGCCACTACACGGGCTACTCGGGCATCCTGCAGCCATTCCGGCCCGAAAGCGGCTTTGTCCACTTCACGGTCCAAGACGAGGAAGGCTCGGTCCGCGGATAGATTTGCGCCTGTGGGCGCCTGCAAGCGGCCGGGCTCGCGGGATGGAGCCAGCCAAACGCCAACTGACAAACAGGAGGAAGGTCGCCTCTGTGAGATCGGGATGCCAATGGGGAGCTTTCTGCGGTCGAACATAACGAGTTGGCAGGCGAAAGCGCCCGCCCCACATATAGTGGACACATGGAAAATCGCAGGAAAATGTAGAAACTCCAGCAGCCGGCTTTCTTCGCTTTCGTTCCCGCCTAGTATCGTGCCTCTGGATCGTCCCCCGGCTATATGAGCCCGCCTCGAATCGAGCCGGGCGACGGCGGCATGGCTACTATCGCGTTCCGGGTCGAAGTTGCGCAACAGAAACGCCGCAGACAGGCGATACGTCCGTGCTACACTCCGCGCAATGAAGTCTTTCATCCCGATCGCCATCCTCACAGCTCTCTTGCCGGCGGTCGCCATGGCTCAGGCGCCGGGGCGCCAGAAGCGGACCGTGACCGATGAGGAAGTGATGCGCGTCCATCGCTCCACCATCCTCATCGACACCCATAACGACGTCACCAGCTTCACCGTCGACGGAATGGATATCGGCAAGTCCTCCGCGCCGGCTCACATGACCGATATCCCGCGCATGAAGCAGGGCGGCATGAGCGCGCAGTTCTTCGCCGCGTATGTCGCCGCGAGCTATGCCAAGGACAACAGATCGGCGGATCGCGCGCTGCAGATGATCGATACCGTGCTGCACGATATCGTCGAAAAGTATCCCGACGAGTTTCTGTTCGTCACCAGCTCTTCGGGCATCCGCAAGGCGCATGAGCAGCACAAGATCGCCGCGCTGATCGGGATCGAAGGCGGCCACGCCATCGAAGACAGCTTGCGCCTGCTGCGCGATTTCTACGACCTGGGCGTGCGCTACATGACGCTCACGCACGCCAACAGCAACGGCTGGGCCGATTCCTCCGGCGACGCCAACAAGCCCAATAACGGCCTCTCGCCATTCGGCAAAGAAGTGGTGCGCGAGATGAACCGCCTGGGCATGATGGTGGATGTCGCGCACGTTTCCGACAAGACGTTTTGGGACGCGCTCGAAACCAGCCAGGCGCCCATCTTTTCCTCGCATTCCTCATGCCGCGCCCTCGCCGACGTGCCGCGCAATATGACCGACCAGATGATCGCGGCCATGGCGAAAAAGGGCGGCGTGATTCAGATCAATTTCTCGTGCGGCTTCCTGAAAGCCGGCGCCGGGGCCGCGGGTTCGATCGGGGGCGCGCCGCGCGCTACACTTGCGGACGTGGTGAAGCATATCAACCACGTGGTGGAGATCGCGGGCGTGGACGCCGTGGGCCTGGGCAGCGACTTCGACGGCATCACCTGCGCGCCGGAGGGCCTCGACAGCGTCGATAAATGGCCCAACCTCACGCGCGCGCTGTTGGAAGAGGGATACACCGCCGCGGAGATCCGCAAGATCTACGGCGAAAATATCCTGCGTGTGATGGCGGCTGTAGAGCAGATCGCGGAGCAGACCGCGAAGCAGATGCGATAGCCTCTCGTGACTTTCTGGAACACTGTAATTCGATTTGAACGATCCAAAGTGACGCCGTGGATCGGCCTGCGCAACGCGCTGGGCGTAGCCCTGCCGTTGATTGTGGGCGTGGCGATCGGGCAGACTGCAGGCGGCTTGTTGACGGCCGTCGGAGCGCTCAACGTCTCATACTCGGATGGCGTTGAGCCTTACGGCCAGCGCGCGCGGCGCATGCTGGCGGCGAGTTGTTTCGGCGCGCTGGCCGTGGGCGCAGGGGGACTGTTGAGCCGCGACCATCTGCTGCCCGTCCCGCTGGCGGCGGTGTGCGCCTTCGCCGCGGGCATGATGGCCGCAGTGGGCGAAACGCCGAGCAACATCGGCGTGATGACGCTGGCCACGCTGATCGTCTTCGCGGCGCAGGCGATGACGCCGGTCGCGGCCCTGCAATCGGGGCTGCTGGCGTTCGGCGGCGGGCTGTTGCAGACCGCTTTGGCGGTGGCATCGTGGCCGGTGCGGCGCTACGGGCCAGAACGGCGGGCGCTGGCTGCGCTTTATTCCGAACTGGCGCGCTGTGCCGAAAACGCGAAGGAATCGGCGGCTCACAGCGCGGCGCCTCCCGCCAGTCAGCAGAGCACCGACGCGCAACGGACGCTGGCGTCGTTGGCAGGCGACCACTCCATTGAAGCCGAGCGGTACCTGGCGCTGCTCAGCCAGGCCGAGCGCATCCGCCTGGCGCTGCTGGCGCTCTGCCGATTGCGCATCCGCATGGGGCGCGAGAGCCGCAGCGGCCCCCAAACCGCTGTGCTCGATCGAAGCCTGAAAGCGGCCAGTCAGGCACTGAGTGCGATCGCCGAGTCGGTCAAGAACGATGCCAGCGATGCCGACGCCGCACCCGGCGCGACGCCGCTCGATCAAGTCCGCCAGATCGAAGCGGCTGCCAACCACTTGCGCGGCTCGGGCGATGCGGTGACGCTCGACGCCCGCCGGCAGCTCGATGCGCTGGCCGGACAGATCCGCTCGGCGGCCGAGTTGGCGTTCCATACCACGCCGGCGGGAAGCGCAGTCTTCGCGGCGCGCGAATCGGCCATCCCATGGATGCTCCGGCTGGCCGGCGCCATGGCGAACCTGCGCGCCAATCTGTCGCTCGATTCCGCGATTTTCCGGCACGCGCTGCGCATGGCGGCGTGCGTCGCCATCGCCGAAGCCATCAGCCGCTACACCGGTTCGCGGCGCGGATATTGGCTCCCGATGACGGTGGCTATCGTGCTGCGTCCGGATTTCACCGGCACCTTCACGCGCGGCGTGCTGCGGGTTGGCGGAACGCTCGCCGGGCTTCTGGTGGCCACCGGCCTGGTCTATTTTTTAATGCCGGCGCCAGGGCTGGAAATCCTTCTGATTGTCCTCTTCACCTTTCTGCTACGCTGTTTCGGATCGGCGAACTACGGCATCTTCGTGATGGCGCTCACGGCGCTGATCGTGTTCCTGGTATCGGTCACGGGCCTGGCCCCCGGACCGATCATGATCGCGCGCGGCTTGAATACAATGGCCGGTGGCGCGATTGCGCTGGCTGCTTATTGGCTATGGCCAACTTGGGAACGAACACTCACGCCGGACCTGCTGGCGGATATGCTCGACGCCTACCGCCATTACCTGCAAGCCGTGCGCGACGCATACTTGAACCCCGGCGTAGGACCCGGCGTAGGACCCAGCATAGAACCCGGCGTGGAGCCTGGCGGCGAATTCGCGGCGCGTCTGGATCGCACGCGTCTCGCCGCGCGTCTGGCACGGTCCAACGCGGAGGCATCGCTTGCGCGGCTCAGGGCTGAACCGGGCGTGAGTGAAGACCAGGTCAATATGTTGACTAAGACTCTGGTCAGCTCGCACCGGCTGGTCCACGCGCTGATGTCGCTCGAAGCGGGCTTGGCGACCAGCGCGCCCGTGCCGCCGCGCGACGCCTTCCGCAAGCTGACGAACGATGCCGACGCGACTCTATATTATCTGGGCGCTGCGCTGCGGGGCTCTGCTATAGAGCGCGGCCATCTGCCCGACCTGCGCGAAGACCATCATGCGCTGCTGCAGTCGGGCGATCCGCATGTAGGCCGTTATGCCCTGGTCAACGTGGAGACGGACCGCATGGTGAACAGCCTCAATACGCTCTCAGAACACGTGCTTTATTACACGCAGCGATTCGCCACACCTGTGACGAGATAGATACGTGGGAGTAAGGCGACTCCCCATGGGATCAATCACTTCGATTTCGGCCCATTAGTTGCCGTTAGCCTGCCAAATGCTTCGTGGGTTGGCTTACGTACTAGTCGCTGCGCCGGCACTGGCACAATCGGGCCGGCCTGTGCCGCAACAGGCCCCCGTCGACGCGCTGATCCAGAGTTATCAGTCGGCCTACAGCAACGGCAAATTCGACGAAGCCGCGGCGGCGCGAGACCAGGCGCGTGCGCTGCTCAATCAAATTCCGGTGGACGATCCGCAATTCGCTAACTGGGCGCAGCGGGTTTCGGGGATCTACGAGTACGGCGGGTTCGCGCTGCGAGCTCGCGACGTTCTGGAACAGGCATTGGCCAGGGCCGGAGGCTTGGGCGACTCGTCTCCAACGCGGGTGGCGCTGCTCGATGCGCTATCGCGTTCCTGGGAGCAGGATCGCAATCTGCTCAAGTCGGTGAGCTACCTCGAGCAAGCCGTGGCCGCGACTGAGGCTCAGCCTCCGCGGACGGCGCCGGCCTCCGGGTCTCGCGGGTTCAGCGCGACGGGCAGTCGGGTAACCGTGGGCGCTGCCAACTATGCGGATCTCTACCAGCGGCTTTACAGCCTTTACCGGCGCCTTGGCCGCCCTCAGGATGCCGCCGCCGTTCTTACCAGAATCGCGGCCCATGTGAAGAACAGCGACGGGCTCCTCGAATCGCTCTACCAGCAATATGGTCAGACTGACGAAGCCGCCGCCATATACAAGCGCCAGGCTGCGGACGCCGCCGATCCCCAGCAGGCGGCTGTGGCCTTGCAGTCGCTGGCGAGCCTATACCAGGGCGCTCAACGCTACGGCGATGCTGTTGCCGCCTTGCAACAAGCCATCGGCAAGACTGAGGTTTCGAGTGGCCCAGCAGCCTCTCTCGGAATGCGCCAGAACTTGGCGGGCATGTTCCAGCAAGCTGGTCAGGGGCAGGCAGCCGACGAGGTCTACCAACAGTTGCTAGCCGGGCAGACTGACCAGCAAACGGGCATCGTCACCAGCTACGCCAGTTTCCTGGAACAGACCAATCGCGTCGATCAGGCGGAGAAGTTGCTGAACGATTACCAGGCCAGCCACGCAAGCCCGGAGCCGGGGCAGCAGAGCAATCTAATGATGGCTCTGGCGAATGTGGAACGGCTCGCCGGGAAGCCCGAACTCGCCGACGAATACCAGCGCCGCGCGTTCCCCAACCAACTCCAGCCCGCTGAAACTGGCGCTACGGACACCATGCAGCGCGCGACTGAAGCATTCAATGCCGGTAAGCTGGACGAAGCCTTCAATCTTACTTTGCAAGCGATCGACTCAGCCCGTGGCAGTTTGGATCTACGAGGGGTGTACCGGATGGCCTCCATGCTAACTTCGCAGCAGGCTCCCAACAAAGCTGATGAGATCTACCGGCGTACCATCTCATTGTCCGAGCGCTGGTCGCCAGTTGCGGTCGAGCCACAGTTGACCGCGCAGCAGAATTACGCCAACTTTCTACAGTATCAGGGCCAGCTTAGTGAGTTCGAGCAGGCGGTGGAGCGCTATGGCGCCACGCTTACGACCGCGCGCGGCGCCGGGACGGGGTGGCTGGAAGATTCTTTGCGCTTGCGCGCCACAACCCTTTACCGGCCCGAAGGACGGCACAACGCGCTTGTTGCTTCCCAAGAGTTGGTCGCGCTGGAGGAGTCGCTCAGCGGAGCTGCCAGCGAACCGTATCTCCGCGCGACCGAGACACTCGCCAGTGCCATGGAAGCTACCGGAGATCGGGCTGGCGCGCTTCCACTCCGTCGCAAGATCGTGACTATCGCGGATCTGGTCTACGCCGCAAACGATTCGCGCCGCGCCACGCTTCGCATCAACACCGCGATGGCGTACGCGCGCGAGGGTCAATTCGACGAAGCCGAGGCGTTGGCCAAGGGGGCCGTCGCCATCAGTCAACACATGCAGCCGCCGCAACCCGGCATGTTCACAGCTCAACTCCAGCAGATTTTACAGATGAAACAAGCCGCGCAGCTCACGTCCGCGTCGAAGCAGTAGTTCCAGGCGCATCAGTAGTGAGAAGCTCTCAAGGCGCGCGATAGACAACCCGCCATCCGCCCGTCGGGATCGCGACTCCCACCACTGTGCCAATGATCGCCCCAATCGGCGTAAAAACCGCCTTGCCGAGGTTAGGAAACCACCCATGGTCGCCATGATCGATCGCGGCTCCAGTCCCGAGGCCGGCGCCCGCTCCGATGGCGAGTCCGATAAGCGTGTTGCGCCCGCGATGCCCCGGACGTTTCAGCGAAACCACTTTGATATCCGGGCGCGAAAGGGCCTCCTGACTCGTCGTCGCGTTAATGGCCAGCGAATCGGGGCTCACGCTCTGCAAGAAGCCGCGCACAGTTCTGCCGCCGGCCAGGACGACCCGGATCTCCGACCCTTTCTCCAGACGATTGAGGTTGGTCCATTGCGCGATAGGCTTCGACTGTTGCGCCGTCGCGCTCACGGCCACCGCCGCGACGATTGTCGCGAGCAAAAGGGACTGCTTCAGTAGCGTAGTCATGGGGCTCATGGAGTGCTCACGGAGTAGGATCGCCCGTTCGAACGCAGGCAGTTTCAGGGTAGTGTACCGCAGCCCGTAAACGTTTCAGCCAGGTTGACAGACGAAAGCGTCTGTCCCACTTTGCATGTCTTTGCATGTAACGGACGCTAACGCTCGGCCTCGCATTCTGCTAGAACATATAGATGGTCTTTTTCCACCGCGCGGCGTTTTTCGTCTGCCTCGCGGCGTTCGCCCAGCAGTCGCCTCCTCCTCCGCAACCGCAAGCGCCCCCTCCGCAGCCCGCGCCGCAAGCCCCCGCTCAGCCCGAAAAAGCCGTCACGGAAATGACGACTCACGATGAGCAGGCCACTTTCAAATCCAGGGTAAATCTGGTAATGATCCCGGTAGTCGTCCGCGATGGCCGGGGTAAGCCCGTCGCGGGCCTTAAAAAGGAAGACTTCCAGCTCTTCGACCGGAGCAAGCCGCAGAACATTTCGCGCTTTACGGCCGAAAAAGCCGGCGGCCAGGCCATCAAGTTCGCGGAAGACGCCGATGAGGTCGCGAAGCCGGCCCACAAGGACGCCGAGTCCGTAATTCCACAGCGCTTCATGGCGTACCTTTTCGACGATGTGCATGCCAACTTCGGCAATCTGGCCTTTGCCCGGCAGGCTGCCATAAAGCACATGTCGAACGATTTGACTCCCTCCGACCGGGCCGCTATCTTCACTACGTCCGGCCAGGGTGACGTGGATTTCACCGACGATAAAGCCCGCTTGCTGGAGGCGTTGAATCGCCTGCTGCCGCGGCCCATCGGGCGGAGCGGGGGGCAGCAGTGCCCGGATATCAGCTACTACATGGCCGACATGATTGTGAACAAGAACGACTCCGCGGCCCTGGCGGCAGCCTCGGCGGATGCCATGGCCTGCATGAATCTGGACCCGTCGATGGCCTCCACCGCCACGCAAATTGCCCAAGGCGCCGCGCAAATGATGCTCGGCATCGGCGAACACGAAACCCAAGTGACTTACAGCGTGCTCAAGGACGTGATTCGCCGCATGGCCGCCACGCCGGGGCAGCGCATCGTGGTGCTGGCTTCGCCTGGATTTCTCACCACGGATATGATGCGGTCGGAAGAGTCGGACATCATGGACCGCGCCATTCGCAACAACATCACCATCAACAGCCTGGATATTCGCGGGCTGTATGTCGACGGGGCGGACGCGAGCCAGGCCAGAACCAGCCGCCTCAAGCAGCAATACGATCGCTTCAGCGCGCGCGCCGAGGGCGACACTTTGGCCGAGCTTGCGTACGGCACCGGCGGCACGTTTTTCGAGAACAACAACAGCATGGATGAGGGGTTCCGCGTTACCGGAACCGCGCCCGAGACTTATTACCTGCTGGGCTTTTCACCGCAGAATCTCAAGCTCGATGGCACTTTCCATGCTCTGAAGGTGACGCTCAAGGCCCCCGGCCACCTGGACTTGCAGGCGCGCAAAGGCTATTACGCGCCCAAGCGGCTCACCGACGCGGCCGAGACCGCCAAACAGGAAATCGAAGAGGCGCTGTTCTCGCGTGAAGAGTTGCGCGAGCTGCCGGTCGATCTGCACACGCAGTATTTCAAAGCGGCCAACGGCACCGCCAACGTCACCGTGATGGCCCATCTCGACGTGAAGCATTTCAAGTTTAAGAAGGCCGACGGCCGGAACAACAACACTGTCACGATAGTCTCGAGCCTCTTCGACCGTAACGGCAGTATGGTGGTGGCCATCACCAAGACGCTGGAGTTGCACCTCAAGGACGATACGCTCGAAAAGAAGGTGGACGGCGGCCTGACGCTCCGCACCCCGTTCAACGTCGCGCCCGGCACTTATTTGGTACGGTTAGTGGTGCGGGATTCCGAAGGGCAGATGATATCGGCGGAAAATAGCGCTGTCAACGCGCAATAAGCGGGAGGTTTACGATGCAGGTTCCAGGTACACGGCTGCTGCTGGCAGCTATTCTCGCGGCCGGCGCCGCAGTTTATGCGCAGGATACGCAGGGGCAGGACAAGCCGCCCGCCAATACCGGCACGGTGATCAAGACCGAAACCCGTCTGGTGGTGGTGGACGCGGTGGTTACCGACAAAAAAGATAACTACGTCAAAGACCTCAAGCAGAAGGATTTCAAGGTCTTCGAAGACGGCAAAGATCAGCCCATCAAAACCTTCTCCTACGAAGCCGACCCGATGTCGCCGCTCAACAATCAGAAGCATTACCTGGTGCTGTTTTTCGATAACTCCACCATGAATCTTGCCGATCAGGCGCGCGCCCGCGAGGCGGCGGAAAAGTTCATCGATAAGAACACCGGGCCGAACCGTTTGATGGCCATCGTGAACTTCAGCGGAAGCATGGAGATGGCGCAGAATTTCACCGACGATGCCGATCGCCTGCGCCAGGTTGTTCATGGCATAAAACTGCCGTCGATGTCTGCCAACCCGAATAACGGCGGGGCCAGATTGCCCGGGCTCGCGGGATTCGGCGCACGCAACATGATCCTGGGGGTTCAAACGCTGGCCAAGGGCATGGCGGACGTGCCCGGCCGCAAGATCCTGGTGCTGCTGACCGCCGGCTTGCCGCTCACCACCGAGGTCCGTTACGACATTGAAGCGGCGGTGTCGGTTTGCAATAAAGCCAATGTTGCGGTCTATCCCATCGATGTTCGCGGGTTGTTTACCGATTCGCCGTCCATCATGGGTCCTGGAGGCGGACGCGGACGCGGCCCGGGCGGTGGCGGCGGCGGAGGTGGCGCCGCTCTGCAAGCGCCCTCGCGCGTGAGGACGGCGCTGCTGGCTCTGGCGGATGGGGTCAGGCCGCCGATACAGGCGGCGGCGTTCAGCAACTCGTTCGTGGATTCCGAGCAGGCCGGGAAGAGCGGCGGGGCCGGAAGCTCGAGCGGCGGTGGGACATCGAGCGGCGGAACATCGAGCGGCGGGACCTCTTCGGGGGGAACCAGCAACGGAGGGACCGGGGGACGCCCCGGCGCCGGCAGCACTACCGGAGCAGGGAACAGCGGGACCGGAACGGGCCGGACGGGCGGCGTGGCCACTTCGGGCACAGGTACCGCCGGCAGCCGCGGCGGCGGGGGCGGGACCACGGCGGTGAATCCCAACACTGGAATGCGCATGGGAAATCCGAATATTATTCCGCCATTCCCGCCTTTCGCGGGCGCGTCGCAGCAGGCGCTATACATGCTCGCCGACGGCACCGGCGGCTTCGTCATCGTCAACAACAACGACCTGCTGGCCGGACTGGAGAAAATCGGCGCCGAGCAGAACCAGTTCTACATCATCGGTTACGCGCCCAACGAATCCGCCGAGGGAAGCTGCCACACCCTCAACGTGAAGGTGGAGCACGGTTACAAGGTGCGATCGCGCAGCGGATACTGCAACGTCAAGAGCGCCGACCTGTTGTCGGGTAAGCCGACGGAGCTACAGCTTGAGACTCGCATTCAGGGAACCGAACCGGGCGATCTGGTGGCGCCTGGCCCGCAGGTGACCTACTTCTTCACCGGGCCCGACACCGCTCGCGTGGATCTGGCGATGGATCTTCCATCCGACAAGCTCAAGTTCGAAAAGGTCAAAGGCAAGCTGCACTCCGATATCAATATTCTGGGTTTGGCCTACAAGCCCGATGGCACCATCGGCGCACGCTTCAGCGATACCCTCAAGCTCGAGGTCGAAGACAAGAAAGAGGCCGAACAGGTTGTGGAGAAGCCGCTGCACTACCAGGCGCAATTCGACGCCGCTTCCGGCGATTACACTTTCAAGATCGCCTTCACGGCCAACGGCGGCGCCGATTTCGGCAAGGTGCAAGTTCCGCTCGACATCGAGCAGTTCGATGGCAAGGAATTGCGCATGAGCAGCGTGTTGCTGAGCACCAACGTTCATCGGATCGGCCCCGAGGATTTGTCCATCGAAGCCGACCTGATAGACGGACGCACGCCCTTCATCGCCGTATCCGGCGCCAACAGTTTTCAACTGACTCCTACCGGCAAGCTGAGCTTCAAGAAAACCGATAACGTGGCCTGCTATGCGGAAGCCTTCGAGCCGATGATCGCCACCTCAGATCAGGTGAAGCTGGGCGCACAGATGAGAATCCTCGACAAAACCGGCGAGGCGAAACTCGATTCGGGCATGGTGGAAGTGAGTAATTTCATCCGCAAAGGCAACCCCACGGTTCCCTTCGCGCTCAAAGTGCCGGTGGACAAACTGGACGCGGGCGCTTACAAACTCGAAGTGACGGTGGCCGATTCGGCGGGTAAGTCGGTCAAGAAGACCGCCAGCTTAACCATCGAGTAAGCCGGCAAGTGGGGCAGGCGCTTTCGCCTGCCAACCGATCGTCGCAGCTTCTTACAGTCGCAGCTCCGATAGCACGGCGCCGCGGTACCAAGCGAGCGTTTCCCGCATGCCTTCTTCGAAAGAAAATCGCGGCGCGTGGCCTAAATCGCGCGCCGCGGCTACCGTGTCGGCTTGCGAATCGCGCACGTCGCCGCGCCGCGGCGGCCCGAAGTGAGCGGGAATTTCGACGCCTTCCAGCTTCTGCACCAGCGCCCAGGCCTGGTTCAGCGTGATGCGCCCGCCGTTGCCGGCGTTGTAGACATTTCCCGAAACATTGGCGGCGCGCGCGGCCTTCAGATTCAACCCGGCAACGTCGTCCACGTAAGTGAAATCGCGCGATTGTTCGCCGTCCCCGAAAATGGTGGGCGGCTTACGTTCCAGCGCGGCTTTCATAAAGAGCGATAGCACGCCGGAATAGGCGCTCGATGGGTCCTGCCGCGGACCGTACACGTTGAAGTAACGCAGCGCGACTGTCTCCAATCCATAGACCGAAGAAAAAATGTTGCAGTAATACTCGCCAACCAGTTTCTGCAAGGCATACGGCGACTTTGGCCGCGGCGTCATGCTTTCCACCTTGGGCAGCACGTCGGTATCGCCATAGGCCGACGACGACGCGGCGTAAACCACGCGCCCCGCCGCGCCCTCGCGCGCCGCGCGCAACACGTTGAACGTGCCGTCGATATTGCAATCGTGCGAAGGAACCGGGTCGTCGATGGAGCGCGGCACCGAAGGTATAGCCGCTTCATGGAACACCACCGCGGCGCCGCGGATGAGGGGCGCAATCTGCTCGTAGCTGCGGATATCGGCGCGCTGAAAATCCACGGATTCGCGGACTTCCTCGAGATTCCGCTCATGGCCGGTCAGCAGATTGTCGATCACCACCACCTTCCGCGCGCCCTCGCGCAATAAGCTGCGCACAATGGCGGAGCCGATAAACCCCGCGCCTCCGGTCACCACGTAGTGACTCATAACGATAACGGTTCCAGATGCCGCAGCGATTCCGTGGCCAGCCGCTCCGCGCCATAGCTGAAGTCAAACGCCTCGAGCGAAATCCAGCCGCCATAGTTCAAGCGCCGCAACGCTTCAAATATGGGCCGGAAATCGTAATCGCCCGCGCCGCAGTGGCGGCCATCGAGCTCATTCACGTGGACGTGCCGGATGTGCGCGGAGTAGCGCTCGATCAGCGCGGCATGCGGCTCCCGCTCGTCGACGGCGTTATGGACGTCGAACATGGTTTGAATGGCGGGACTATGGATCTCTTCGACAATCCCGGCCGCCTCCTCCAACGTCTGCACCACGTCGCACTGATTCAGGGGCAATGCTTCCAGCAGAATCGTGACGCCGCGCGAAGCCGCTTGCGGCGCCACCGACGCCAGCCCTTCCGCCATGTGGCGCGTGGCCTCGGCGCGCGACAGGCCGCCCGTCGTGCCACGCTGCTTCGGAGAGCCGAAGACCATCACGGTCTTTCCCGCAGCTGCCGGTGCTCCGTCCGGTACAAGGTCGGCGCAGAGATCGATCAGGTCCCGGATATGTTCCCAGCTACGATGGCGCAGTTCCACATCGGGCGTGGTGACGTGCAGTCCCGCAGGGCTCATCATCAGCCAATGCAGGCCAATGAAGGTCAGCCCTTCGGCTTGCATGATGCGGGCATATTCCTTGCGCGCCGCCGCGGTGACCTCCGAAGGTTTTTCGGCCAGCGTGAACGGCGCGATCTCAATGCCCGTATAGCCGATTTTGCGGATGGCCCGGCAGGCGTCGGCGAAGGGCCATTTCTCGAAGGCTTCGTTGCAGATGGCGTGGCGGAATGTCAAATAACCAGTCTACTCTGCGCAAGCGGTCGACGTCCGAACGGCTACGCGCGGGGCCCCCAATGTTTTGGAACAAATGTGCGGGGCGACCCGCAGTAGTGGACCGAAAGGCGGCTTGCGGCGCCTGTTTCCGCGAGCGGCGTTTACAGGAGGAATCCGGCATGCGGCCCGCGCTCGGGGCTGGAAAAATCGCGAAAAATGCGCCTTCCTCACTCTCGCAGCCGCCACGTTGTCGAAAGAAACCAGCCGCCATGAACGCTCCCGCGGGGAACCCGGCTCGTATAGTAGATCCGAGCGGAGTCAGAGCCCAAAAGGAAGATGCGGTCAGGCAGCGATCAGAGTGGCGGTGATTATCGTTATTAGTTTTCCGAGGGCTTCTCCACCTGATCGATGATGAAAACCTGCACGGGACTCTTGGTGTTCTCAAATTTCAGTCCGAGCTGTTCCCGCAACGCCTCCGCCAGGTTGGAACCCTCGAAACTGGCCAGCGGCTCGCCGTTCGGTCCGGTGCGTCCGGAAGGATCGGGCACGAAGGTCAACGTGAAATCGTAGAAACCCTTCAGCCCGGTGCGATCCACCACCGGGCGATCAACCTGCTGAAAACGGTTGATCACCAATCCCAGCCACCAGCAGAGATATTCCATGTTGGTGTGGATTCCTGTGAAAGTCAGCGAAGTGGACGCCGCACTGGCGCCGCTAAGCTTGATCGGAACCTCGAACTGCTCCGGACTGGGGTTGACCTTCATCTTCGATCCGTTCCTGTCCATCGTGACCACCCACACCGGAAGCATGCGCGTCTCACGATGGAATTGCAGCTTGAAGCGATCGGCCAGCATGTTCTGAAACATGATGTTCAGATTGCCGATGTTGTCGGGATGCTCCGCTTTCGCCGTGACGTCGAAGCGGGCCGTGTCGATCCAATTGGGACCTCCGGCGATCTGGATGTCGGTGATCTTGTACATTTCCCCGATCATCGATTTCAACGTGGCGTAGCGGGCCATGTAGGTTCCGCCGGCCATCGCGCGGATGCCCGCCAACTCGCCGGGCGCCAGCATGGTCTTGGTCTCTTTCACCGACGTTACTTCGAAGCGCAGCGCGCTGGCGTTCCCGTTCGGTGCGTCGCCTTGTTGCGCGCGCGCGATTCTGCCTGTCCAAGCCGCCAGCAGAACTGCCATTCCAGCCAAAAGACACGCGAGACTGAGTCTCATGAATCGTCCCTTATTCGAGACGCGTGGGGACGCTGAACTGTTGACCATTTTTCTGCGGCTCCGCGCCTGTTATGTCGGCCACGCCCGCTGGTATCGACTCGCCACAAATCTGGCTCATCGTGGCGATCTGCGCGGCATGGTTATGTAGCGCCTGTCGGGACGGCCGATCCCGCGTCCTGACTCCAGATCGGAACCGGCTCGGCAGTACGGCGAATAGCGCTGACACCCAAAACAGGCGACGCTGTCCGATTGGTCGGCCACTCGGAGAATGGTAACCTTTCTAGGGCGTCGTTCGGCCATTAGTTATTCCCATGAAGTCCCCACTCAGGAAATAAGGACCAAAACGCGCGTGCGCCGTAAGTGGCGTCCACCTGCGTGCGGAGTTGCACGACAGCGTCTCTTACCAGTCCGCCGGCTTGCCCCACAGCACCAGCAGCCAAAGGTTTCTTAACTGCCGGAAGCCCAGATTCTCCGGTATCGCCGAAAAGAACAACCGCGCCAGCCGCGCCGGGTCGGAGCCCCGATATTCGGCCAACTCCCGCAGCGAAACGGCCGCCATGGAAAGCAGCATTCCCATCCCCGCCGTGGAGAGCAGCACCAGCAGCGCCAACGGCCACCGGACCCACCCCGCCGCCAACCCCGCCAGCGTCAAGACATACGCCACGGTTTCCAGCAGCGGGCGCACGAAGCGGACCAGGAACATTCCACATCGCAGCCACAACGGCAGCGCTCCGGGCATGAACACGGCGCGCGCCACGCCTTTTCCGTCGCGCGCTATCTCTTTTCGAAGCTCCGCCAGTAATCGCGGGGGGCGCTGGAAACAGCCCGAGCCAGGCACGAACACCACCCGGTAAGCCCGCTTCGATGCCCGTGCGTCCGCGTGCAGACGCAGTACCAGGTCCAGGGCTCCGGCGCGAAAGCCTCCTAACTTGAATATGGAGTTGCGCCAGACCAGCACGGCGGAACCAGGCGACGGCGTCAGCAGATTCCAACCCGACAGCGCCGCCTGGCGCCCAAGCCACGCACGCAGGAAATCGAGCGCCGCGAACTGCGCCACCAGACCCGCTCCGGTGGCGGCCGGCGCCACGCCGCAAACCGCGATCGTCCGCTGCGGATCTTCAAGCAAGGGCCGAATCAGCCGCAGCAGCGCTTCCGCGTCGAACTCGCCGCTGGCGCCGAACAGACCAATCACCGGGCATTGAGCCGCATTCACCGCCGCATTCAGCGCCTGCCCCCGGCTGCACGGATCGAGCACGATCGCCGTCAGCCGTATGGGGTCGCTCGATTCGAGCACGGCGCGCACTGCTCCCATGGGAAGCGCGCCGCTTACCTGGCGCAGCGAAGGCTCCAGACTGAACTCTTCGCGCCATGCGGCGAACTCCGCATCGCCGGGCGCATTGAGAACCAGTACAACTTCGTGGTTGCCGAATTGCAACCCCACCAGCAGGCGCACCAGCGCGCGCGATTCGGCGCCGGCCTCCTCCGGCGCGGCGATCACCGACACCGCCGGCGCCAGCCGCGATTTCAGCAGAGAGACGCCGTCCTCGCGCGGATTCTCACGCGCCAGCCGGCGCAGCACGAACGCGCCCTTCACCATAAGGGTGAGGCAAGCGACGCCCGATAGAAGCAGAAAGGCGACGATCGCCTCCAGGACCTTCGGAAACAGCGCCTGCATCACTTGCTCCTCGATGGGCGAACGCGACGCAGCACATCCGCCGCCAAGCTGACGGTTACGGGGTCGCCGCCCGCTACCAGGTCTTCGAGGGTCTGCCATCCCTGCGGCGGCATAGCCACCAACGCCGCGGCCGAGGTGCGCGCCAGCGCCGTGTTTCCTCCGGAGAGGCATTGGACCAGCAACGGAATCGCGGCTATAATTCGCAACCGGCCCGCTACCCCCGCGGCCGCCATGGCAATCTCCGGATCGGGATTGGACAAGGCCTGCAATACCGCCCAGTCATTCTCGCGCGAATGCGCCACCAGTGGAGCGGCGCGCAGCGCCTGGATGCGGATCTCCCGCTCTCTATGGCGCATCAACTCGTCCAAGCCGTTCAGCGGCAGCGCACGCTCCCACGCCACCACTATCTGAAGCGCCGCCAGAACTCGCGCCGCATCGCCAGAGCGCAGCTCATCGGGAACGGCGGCTTTCGAAAGCTCAAGCGCGTGAGGGCGCAGCGCGTCGGCCAACAGAATACGGGTCAGCAGACTCTCGCTGGTCGCGATGCGGAATATCGCCACCACCTCAGCCGGAGAGCCGAAGCGCGCCAACGCCTGCGCGCAGCACACCCGGACTTCCCAGTCGTGGTCCTCGAGCGAATCCGCCAGAAGGTCTCCCACGGCGCGGCGGCAAGGCTCGAAGGCATAGACGAAGGCGATCACGGCGAAAGCGGCGCGTCTCCGCGCCACGTCGCGCGAACGGGCCTCGCGGCGCCATTCGGCGAGCAGCTCCAAATCGAGAGCCAGTCCGCAGAGACGGTCGCGAGCCGAGCCGGAAACCGCGTTCCGAAAACTGAGAATCCCCGTCAAGACGTCGCTCCGGCTGAGCTTGAGGAAGCGGCGCAACGGCGCCAGATCGTCGTTTCCCGACAGGTAATCCACCAGCGACGTGCGGATTTGCGGCAACAACTCCGCGGTCCGCCCGGTCTTCTCTTTCCAGCGCAAGCCGCGAATGAGCGCGGCGCCAAACAGGGCGAGAATTACGATTGCGTAGACGCCCATCAGCAAGGCGGCGGCGCGCAGGGCGACTTCGGTCATCGCGCCAGCAGCCGCTTCAGCCGCGCTACCAGCTCCATGGGACTGAACGGCTTCACCACGTAGTCGTCCGCGCCAAGCGTGAAGCCGCGGATGACGTCGCTTTCCTGCTGGCGCGCGGTGAGCAGCAATACGCGCACCGGCAATTCCTCCCGCCGGACCGCGGCCAAAACCTCGTATCCGTCCATCCCCGGCATGTTTACGTCCAGAACCGCGGCTTGGGGGTGGGTGCGGCGAATCGCTTCGAGGGCGGTCGCGCCGTCGGTGGCCAGGCGGCAATCCATGCCGAAATTCTCCAAAGCCGTACGCACCAGAGCCAGCACGGCGGGTTCGTCGTCGGCAATCACCACCTGCGTACGTACCGAGGCAGCCGGCGCCGCTTTGGGCTGAAGCTGCAACGGGTGGTAGGCCAGGGCCAGGCTCAACCTCACCAGCGCCTCGTCGGACTGCCAGGAATCCATCAGAAACTCGCGCGCCAGCGATTGCGTCGCCGGCGCCAGCTCTAAAAGGCTGTCGCGCTTTCCTGCCAGGACCATCGGCCGGCGGCCCTCGACCGGAGCCGCCGGGTCCAGCCACGCCGATGCAGTGGTCTCGGCGTTGACGTGAACCACGATCAAATCGTTGGCCAGCGCCTCGGCGGAATCGGGCAGCTGCGTCGCGCTCAGAAAAGTTCCGTATGCGCCCACGCGCTCGAGGGCCGCCTGCAGCCGTTGCTGTTCGTTGACTGGAAACTCCACTCCGGCAATGCGCTTGCCGGAAAGCGCCTGCACGATGGATTCGGGCAGCGGCGCCTCGCGTGCATCCCGCGGCGACGAGAAAGCCAGCGCCAGGTTGGTAAGCGATTCGCGAAGCTGCGCATTGTCGAGCGGCTGCTCGGCCAGAATTGCTTCGACCTCGCGCGAAAGGTGGCTGATGGCTCCGTACCCCAATAGCCCGCCGGTGCCCACCCACTGATGGATCGTGTGAGCGGCTTCCTTCTCCTCGAAGCGCCCATCCAACTGGAGCAGCAGGTCGCGCGCCTTCTCGCGCCCTTCGGCAAGAAACCGCACGCGCAAACCCTGCAACTCGTTGGTAGCGGTTCTGGCTCCGCCGGCGATTGCGCGGCCGTCCAGCAGCGCGCGGACACGGGGCGCGAGGGCGCGCGCGTCAAACGGCTTCGCAACGTAGGCGTCGCACCCCGCATCGAAGGCCTTCTGTTCATCGCCAGGTTTCGCGGCCGCCATCACCAGCAAGGCGCGGGTCTTTTCGTCCTGCTTCAATCGCCGCGCCAGTTCCAGCCCGTCCATGTCTGGGGAAGCCAGATCGGCCAGCACGAGATCCGGACTCAGACTGCGCAGCAACTCAACCGCATCTACCAGGCTACCGGCGGTAACGACCTTATAGCCTTCGTTGATTAACAAAATGCGCGTTAACTTGAGACTTAGCGGGTTATCGTCGACGACAAGGACCGTCTCGGACGCCATTGCCGTATTCTAGCCTACATTGACTCATACCACATGTAATGTACGTACCAGGATGCTACCTACCGGCTATTGGAGCGGTCTTTCGGCGCCTCGCCGATCCCGCGTTGGGGGCGAAGCCGCAGGTTATTGGCGGTGAGCGCCGCCCCTGGTCCTGGTTTGCGACAAGTCGGCGAGCGGAGGAAACAGCACAGACAGGCCGTCGCCGGCGGCGCCCTCGAAGTGGGCGGAAAGGTCCGCTCTGCTTCAGCCCTTGCTCCGGCGCCAAATCACGCCCGCCCAGCAAACCCGCGGCTCTCCGTCGACACTTTTACCTTTTCACCTTCTTTGATAAACAGGGGAACGCGGATCTCAAGACCGGTCTCGAGCGTGGCCGGCTTGGTCACGCTGCCGCTCGACGAGTCACCCCGCACACCCGGTTCCGTGGACGCAACTTTCAGCTCAACGAACATTGGCAACTCTAAGCCGATGGGATTGCCGTTGTACTTGAGCAACTCGACCAAGGCGCCCTCGATCAGAAAATCCAGCGCGTTCCCGATCACTTCATCGGCAAGGGTGAGGGTCTCATAGCTTTCCTGGTCCAGGAAGTGAGAACCATTGCCGTCGCTATACAGATAGGATGCGGGGACCAATTGGAGATCCGGCTCTCTGAACTTGTCACCCGCCTTGAATGTCTTCTCAAAGACCGCGTTCGTGAGCAGGTTGCGAATCTTCAGACGAACCAACGTCTGGCCGCCCCGAGCGGTAGGCGTGTTCACCTCCGCTTCCAGGCATGAGAACGGGGTGTTGTCCATCTCAAACAAAGTCCTTTTCTTGACGTCAATCGCATCGATCAATACGGCCATGAACTCCTCAACGGCTGGTCGGCGGATATTGGTCCGGGCGGGAATTCATGGGATGATCCCGGCTCGGTAGAAACCGCGAGAACCAGCCTATTCCAATCAGTTCGTCCGCCCCGCGACAGGGTAGCCCTGCCACAGATATTCCAGAGCCTCGGGCAGGGTTTGTCGTTTCACGGCGCCGTCCGTGTGTCCGGCGTTACGCGCAAATACGAATTGATAGTGATAGCCCTTGGCGGCCAGCACCTTAGCCATGTTCTCATTCGCGACCACCCAGTCGTGCATGTTGTCGGCCATGACATTCGGATTGAAAAGGTCCCGGTCGCCGACTTCCATCCAGATGCGGAGCGGCTTGGCCGGGCTGTTGGGGATCAGGTGTTCATGGAACTCCCACGCGCCGTGGGGCGCCTTTGGATTCGACGGCCACTGCTGGTTCACATAAGTGCCTGAGTAAGTCAGAACGCGATGGTATAGCTCCGGGTGATACCACGCCATGATCAAAGCGCACGAGCCGCCGGAGCTGCCGCCCATAGTCGCCCGGCCGTCGGGATCTTTGGTCAGTTTCACGTTGTATTGCTTCTCTACGAGAGGCAGCACTTCTTTCTCGACGAACTCCGCGTACAGGCCCGACATGGTGTCGTATTCCAGGCCGCGCTCGCTTCCCTGGGCGTCGCCGCTGCCGTTGCCGATGGAGATGGCAATCATCACGGGCACGCGATGCTGGGCGATCAGATTATCCAGCGCCGTGAACAACGCGCGGTCGGGTCCATCCGCCCCGACGATGAACGGTGCGGCCGTGCCGGGCACGTATTGTTTGGGAACATACACAGCCACCCGGCGAGTGTAGGAAGCGGGGTGGCTGGTGGTGACTATAAGCTTGGCGGGGTCGGTGGGGTCGGCCGTGCCGAAGGTGTTGGCCTCGCGCGCGATGCCGGGATAGATCTTACTGTCGGTGGACTCCATATTGAAGATGGAGACCGTTCCCTGCGGCACGCCTTCCTGCGCGGTCATCTCCGGCGCCGGGTTGTGGGTGGGGCCGAGGATGAAGTTTCCGTCGGTCTTTACCGGAGCGTTGCCGCCGTCGGGCAACTCATTCGCCGTGACATAACCCGGCGTGTGGGGATCGCGGGTCGGAGGCGTCGGGCGCGCCGGGCGCGCCGGGCGCGGGGACGCGGGCGGCGCGGCAACCGGAACTTGAGCCATTGCCGGATTCAAGCCAGTTATCAGGCTGATCGAGAACGCGATGCTTAGAAGACGGAACATCAGGGACTCCTTTTTTTCTTAGCGATGTCAATCCGCGCCGCAACGGAAAACCGTCCGGCCAGTTTAGCGCCTGGTCAACATGCCTGGTCAACATGACTAGGTCACATGCTAGCGAGTCGCGCAAAAGCAACTCCGAAAAATCAACCCCAATCTTAACTCACGCCAGATCCGAACGCCAAACGTTGCCGCTGCGCGACTGCTGTCTGACAGTCGCAGATCGACGTTCGAAGAGCCGAGCGCCCGGAGCGGCTCGGGAACCGGGCAGGCCACGGGCCCACTCTACTAGTGCGTCATTGAATAGACGATGTAATTGACTCCCATGCGAATGGATTGATCGGAGAACTTCGCGGGATACCACGGATCGTCGGCAAACTCCCACGAGTCGCCGATGTCGGAGTTGTAAGAGATGGCCACCATCACCCGTCCCTTGTCGTCGCGGATGGCCTGCCAGTGCGCGCCGATGCCGCTGTTCCCGTTCTTGTGGCCATCGCGCAGGTGCGCCTGGCCGGGGATTTGAATCTTGTCCTTGAGGTCGAAAACGGTATGGAAGATGGCGTCGTCGTCGGGGATGTCTTCGATGGCGCGGTTCGGGAATGCCTTCTTTATGCGGCTCGCGAACTCGTAGTATTCGGCATTGCCGTGAAAATCGTCAGCCATGAAGAAGCCGCCGCGCTCGCAGTATTCGCGCAGCGCCCGGCCCTGCGCCTCGGTGAGCCCCCACTCGCCCACTTGCACGGCGTAGAGCCACGGCCAATCGTAGGCGTCGCCCTCGTCCAGGTTCACAATCTGCTCGGCGGAGCGCACGTGGATCCGGCTCAGGCGGCTCACGGCCAGCGAGAAATGGCGGTCGGCGCGGGGGAAGTCCTGCGTCCAGAGCGAGATGCCCCGATGCCACTCGGCGTCGCGGCCCTCGTAGCCGTTGAGCGGGCCGGGCGGAAACATAAGCCGCGCGAAGGCCCACTCGGTCTTCTCCTGGTAATCCGGGGGCAGCGGGATCTCGCCGAGGCGGTACTCGATGCCCGGGAATTCCCGAAAGGGCCGCTGGAACGCATACACCGCGCCCATGCAGGCAAGGCCGCAAACGGCGCGTTGGAAGGCCTTCCGCAGAGGCATAGTTTCTGCTTCGAGGATAGCACCGGGGCGGCGGCGGATGGCGGGGGGGCGAGGGCTTCGACGCTGAGACGCTGAGACGCAGAGATCGGCGCATTGAAGCTTATTGAAGTTCGCTGAATACAGCGACAGCGTAGGGCGTCACCCAATTGCGTGAGACTTCTGTAAGAGAAAGAGTCTCTCTTCTCAGCGGCTCTGCGTCTCAGCGTCGAAATCCTCTACGCTCAATCAGCGTCGAAAGATCCATTGCCCCTACCCACATTCCGGGTTAGAATCGGGACCTATGGCCGATTACCTCGCGCCCTTAAAAGAAGCGGATGTGGCTGCCTTTTACCGTCGCCTGGCACTGAGCATCCAAGCCCAGTTCAGCGGCGATTCACTGGCTGCGATTCTGCTCCTGCATTGGTTGGATGGCGGCGGCAAAGTCAAGGTGTATCCTGCTAAGTACGTCAAGGATCTCGACGAGGTGCGATCTTATTTGAAAGACACGGCGCGCGAAATGTTTCTCAGCCGCAAGCCGACCCCGAGCGGCAGGATCGGCGGAGTTGTACCTCGCATCAACGGTACGATCCCAAGCACTCCTCCCGCCGGACCTTATCCGATGCACCTGGAGGGCAATGTGGAAGCCTCGGTTTCCATACAGGTAAAGGCAGCAATGGGAATGAAGGTCGACCCTCGAGAACTGGACGCGCTTTACGCGCTGCACGGGTTCACGATGATATCCGACGTAGTGGCATCCGTGGCGCAGGTAGGTAAGTCGCAGATGTATAACGTGACGTTCGACAAATGGACCTGTAAGGCGTCCGATGAGTATCACTGGGACCCGGCGAAACACATTACCGTGCCCAATCCGGACTATAACTCGAAGGCCCCGGGGGCGGTTGCGCCAGGAGACAAGGATATCACTGTCTACCACAGCAACGCGATTCGAGTCGAGAAGGCCGGACTGGCGAAAGCCTTTCACGACGAGTCCGAGGCGTGGGATGTGACCGATCAAGCGATCAAGGGACCGGACACGGTCAAAGTCACATAAGGACGAACGCATGAGCAAGGTGATTCGCCTCTCGCTCTTACTCGCAGGAGCGTTCGCTGCGTGGGGTCTCTGGCTGGCCGAGGTTCGTTGGGTGAAAGGCTGGGCGGGCTTGGCCTGGCTCTCGGGATTCAACTGGTCCACTCTGCCGGCCTGCGCCATAATCGTTGTTATGGCCAGTTACTCGGTCACTGCGTGCGCTAAGTGGCCGGACCGCGCGAGGTTCCTTGCCGTAGGGTGGGTGATCGCCGTCGCAGCCTTTGCGATGACGCGATGGGCGGCTTTCGAGTTGTTCTCAGGAGGCTTTCCCGGCCGCGCAGCGCCGGGCCCGGCCATCGTCTTCCCGATCGCGTGGGTGATAGTCCCGGTGGGCTTTACTATCGCCGGGAAGCGGTGGCTGGCGCCGCTGCATTATTGGGCCGGGACTTTAGTGGCGGTCGCGCTAATGCTGGTTTTGCCCCTTTCCTTCGCCACGATCAAAGTGTTCCCGGCGCTCAACGGAAGCACAGACCAAATCCATGCAATTAAGATGGGCTATCCGGTGTTCTGGACTGCCGCGCTCATTCCCGTTGCCATGGGTCTCGGGCGGAAGCGGGTTTGAATCCGGCTGCGCTTGGGATTTGTGAGCTTTCCGCTCAACGTCTTCGCGGCCTCGTCGATGCGTTCCTGCGCCGCGCGGCTGGTGCGCCAATAACATCGGTTGCAGAACTGGAGAAAGGCGCTCTCGCGTTGAGCAGACTGGCCCCACACCGGCTTGTTCTCCGGTTTGCGCGGAGCGCGCGCGCTCACATACCTGTGACCATCGTGCGGCCTCCTTAAGAGACTGTTCGGTCACGACTAGCGCCTTGGGCTGGCGATTCGTTTGAGCGGGCAGTCGCCCGAACCGTCTTCTCAGCGATGCTCGGCTGCGCCAATTTCCCGTTCCAGAGCTTCGTGCAAGAGCGTCTTGATATAGGTCTGGTATGGAATACCCTTTTTCCGCGCAAGCTGCTGGGCCATGGCGATGTCGGGCTCGGGCAGCCGGATTGAGATCGGCCGCATCACGGGCCGATACATCAACCCCCGGACCCATCCGGTTGTATTGCTGAGGTCCGGGATCTCGCTCGTGTCGATATCGCGGTCACGAACCGCTCCAAGCTGTTTTCGCCGCTTTTCAGCCGACTGTTTCTTTTTCATAGAGTTTCCTTTCCCCACGCGTCGCGCGCCGTGCCGAGATGATCCGGATAACTTCGTCGTCTCGAGTGACCTGCGCGGTATGCGCGACCGTCAGCACGCCATCCGCATAACCGATCGTTTGCCAGCGCTGCTCGCCATCAACGTCCCGATCCTGACGCGTAATCAGGTTTGGGTCTTCAAACACCAGCGCCGCGGTTTCAAACGCGATCCCGTGCTTGGAACGATTCGTTCGGTTCTTGTTCTCGTCCTAATCCAGGCGCGTCGCCATGCTTTAGTAGTATATACGAAATGGTATATACGGTGGTCTGCCTGCACAAAGCGCTAACGGATTTGATGAAAGCCTTCATGCGACAAATCGTGGGACCTATGTGACTCTTGCGCTGATGCAGGCGACGGAATACAACACCGCCATGATTGATATTCGGGTCGCCGGCGATCCGGCCGGCGTTCTGCCCGCGGTCCGGCGCGTGATCGAGTCACTTGGCCGTCACATCGTCCTGCGGGCAGAGACCCTCGACCAACGCGCCGCCATGCTTCTAAACACGGATCGGATTATGGCGATGTTGTCCTCCTTTCTTGCGGGTCTCGCGCTACTGTTGGCTGCGGTGGGACTCTACGGGCTCATGTCCTATGTAGTGTCCATCCGCACTTCCGAGATTGGCGTACGTATGGCTTTGGGTGCGCGGCCCGGATGGGCACTAAAGCTCGTCTTCCGAGAAGCAGCATGGTTGGTCGCGATGGGGTTCGTGGCAGGCATCGGCGCGGCCCTCGGATCCTCCCGTCTGATTTCTCAAATGGTGTTCCATGCCGGAATGAGCGATCGCGGAGTGATACAGTTCATCCGGCCGACCGCCAACCGCCAACCGCTGCCACCCCTTCCCTCCAGCCGCGCGCGGGTGTACGATGATTGGTCGCACAACGTCTTAACCAACGTCTTGGAGGTATTTGCATGGAATCCACTCGCCGGAATTTTCTGGGAGCCGTGGGAGCGGGCGCACTCACGGCGGCCGCGGCCACCGCGGCGGAAACGGGATCTGCGCGGTCGGGCAATCCCAAGCTTTATGTTGCCGCGGTAACGCCTTGCGATAGCAAGAACCGGTTCGACGACGGCCTGTATCGCGACCTGATGCCGTACTTCAAAGAGCGTAACGTGGATGGCGTCGTGGTGCTGGGCACGACCGGCGAGTTCGCGTCGTTCTCGGTCGCCGAGCGGAAGAAGGTCGCCGAGACCGCGCTCAAGCATCGCGCGGGGCTACAGATGATCGTGCAGGTAGGCACGCCCAACCTGCCGGAAACGCTCGAACTGCTGAGCCACGCGGGGGCCAACGGCGCCGACGGCGTGCTGTGCATTCCGCCGTTCTACTTCAAAAACCCACCCGTGGAAGGCCTCTACAAGTATTACTCGCAGGTGCTCGAAGCCACCAAGCTGCCGGTGTATCTGTATCACTACCCCGGCATGAGCGCGGTGCCCATCACGCCGGAGCTGCTGCACAAACTGGAACATTATCCGAATCTGGCGGGGATCAAGGATTCCACCGGCAACGCGGAAGGCTACGCGGCTTACTGCAAGGAGTTCCCCAAGCTCGACATGATGACGGGCACGGAGGGCAATCTGGTGGCGGCGCTGGCGGCCGGCATGGGCGCGATTTCGGTCGCCGCCAACCTGTTTCCCAAGCAGGTGGCCGCGGTGTTCCAGGCGCATCGCGAAGGCAAAGACGTCGCGGCCGCGTATGCGAAGTTTCGCGAGACGAACTCGGTGCTGCACGTCCAGGGCGTCCCCGGCGGCGCGGCGCAGATCAAGTTTGGCTTCACGGGCCATGGATTCCGTGAGAGCTACGTCCGCCCGCCGCAGCTCGATCTCACCGCCGAACAGAAGGCGTTGCTGAAACCGAAGCTCTCGCAACTCGCGCAACTGGGATAAACATGGCCATACTGACGCCGAACCAGGCAGGCCATGGGCCCGCCCCACTTATCGTTCTGGCGCTGGCCGCGTCGCTCGGGTGGAGTCAGAGCGCCAAGGACACTGAGTGGCCTACCTATGGCGCGGATCTGAGGAGCACGCACTATCGCCCGCTCGATCAGATCGATGCGTCGAACTTCAGCAAGCTGGAAATCGCCTGGCGCTTCAAGACCGATAATCTCGGCAGCCGGCCGGAGTTCAAGCTGGAGGGCACGCCCCTGATGGTCAATGGCATGATCTACGCCACGGGCGGCAACCGCCGTTCCGTGGTGGCGCTGGACGCGATCACCGGCGAGTTGCTCTGGGTTCACGGTGAGCACGAGGGCGCGCGCGGCGCGGCGGCTCCGCGGCAGCTTTCAGGTCGCGGCGTAGCCTATTGGTCTGACGGCAAGGACGAGCGCATCCTCTATGTCACGCCTGGATATCGCCTGATCGCGCTCGATGCCAAGACCGGCGCACTCGTGAAATCGTTCGGCGAAAACGGCGCCGTGGATTTGAAGCTGGGTGATGATCAGACTTTCTTCCCCGACCTCACTACCGGCGAGATCGGTCTGCAATCGGCGCCCGTGGTCGCCAAGGATACGGTGATCGTCGGCGCGGCGTTCCGCGAAGGCATGACGCCCAAGAGCATGCGCAACAACAAGGGCTACGTGCGCGGGTTCGACGTACGCTCGGGCAAGCGGCAGTGGATCTTCCACACTATCCCGTTGAAGAGCGAGCCCGGCTACGACACGTGGCTCAACGGCTCCGCGGAGTACACCGGGAACACCGGCGTGTGGACGCAGATCTCGGTGGACGAACAACTCGGGCTGGTCTACCTGCCGGTGGAATCGCCCACGGGCGATTACTACGGCGGGCACCGTCCCGGCAACGACCTATACGGCGAGAGCCTGGTGTGCGTGGATCTCAAGACCGGCCAGCGCAAGTGGCACTACCAGTTGGTGCACCATCCGCTGTGGGACATGGACATTTCGTCCGCGCCCATCCTCGCGGATATCAACGTGAACGGGCGCGCGGTCAAAGCCGTGGCGCAGCCCACCAAGCAGGGCATTCTCTACGTCTTCGACCGCGTCACAGGCCAGCCTGTGTGGCCCATCGAAGAGAAGCCTGCGCCGAAGGGCGATGTGCCGGGCGAGTGGTACGCGCCCACGCAACCCATTCCAACCAAGCCGGTGGCTTACGCCCGCAATGGAGTTTCCGTGGACGATCTGATCGACTTCACTCCGAAGATGCGCGACGAGGCGCTGACCGCGGTGGCTAAGTATAAAGTCGGCCCGGTATTTACGCCGCCGGTGGAGAGCAAAGCGGGCGGACCGCTGGCCACTCTGACGCTGGGAACTGCCAGCGGCGGCACCAACTGGCCCGGCGGATCGTACGACCCCGAGACGCATACGGTCTACGTGTATGCGTGCAATGCCTGCTTGACGCCCATCGGTCTGGTGCAGCCGCCAAAGGAACTGTCGGACATGAATTACGTGGCGGGCACGGCCGGGCAGGAAGTGCGCATGCGGACCGGCCCGGGCGAAGGTTCCGGAGCCGATGCATTAGCGGAGCGGCCTGCGCCCGCGGCGGGCCGTAGCGGTCGCGGCGGCCGTGGCGGCGGTGGTGGTGGCGCGGCGGCAGGCGGCCGTGGAGCCGTCGGTGGAGGGGGAGGAGGTGGCGGCGGTGGATTGCTCGTCGAGGGCTTGCCGCTGATCAAGCCGCCTTACGCGACCATTTCGGCCATCAATTTGGATCAGGGCGAGATCGTGTGGCAGGTGGCGCACGGCGAGACGCCGGACAACATCCCCCCGGTCG
>Ga0208193_1000236_pt1 | contig 35070 bp, 36 predicted proteins | sample June2015DPH_17_2_FD_184716 | JGI IMG/M metagenome (GOLD analysis project Ga0208193, IMG submission 184716) | Peatland microbial communities from SPRUCE experiment site at the Marcell Experimental Forest, Minnesota, USA - June2015DPH_17_10... | ecosystem: Environmental > Terrestrial > Soil >... | reverse complement strand
GGTCGCACTCGACTCCCCGGGAACGGCCGCATTGAAAATCACGCCCGGCGTTCGCGTGAGGTAATCGGCAAAGCTTTGCGCACCGACCTCGTCGAGCTGCGCACCGGTTATGGCGCTCACCGAGCCGGCAATGCTGCGCGCCGGCTCCTGCAGCTTCGTTGCGCTGACCACAATTTCCTCCAGAGGCGCATCCGGGGTTGCAGCGCTCTGCCCGCTTGTCCGGCCGGCAGGTGTAATCACGACGGAGCCACTGCCGTCGCGCACAGCTTTGAATCCTGTCCCTTCCAACAGTCGGTCGAGTGCCTCGGTGGTGGACAACTTGCCGTGTGCGCCGTGGCTCTCCTTGCCGCGTACATCATCAACCCGATAAATCAGCTGACTTCCGGTTTGGCGAATGAACAGATCGAGCGCGCCCTTCAGATCTCCCGCGGGTACATCCACATCGTAGAGTTGAGCCGCGTGCGAATAGGTCGGCCCCAGGGTACACATGCAACAGGCGATCACGGGTCGCCAGCCAGTGGCTTGACTTGAACATCACCTTCCCCCATTACGGCTGTAGTGGCCGTTTATCAGTGAGACAAGGGGAGATCACGAACCCGTAACGACCCTCAGCGAGAAATCTTAAAGACAGTGCCCTCGTCTTCGATGGTCAAGCCGAACCCCTCGTGCAACAAATGTGCAAAGGCTTGGACATTGTTGGCGTCAAAGCGCCCGCCGATACGCACCGAACCCACCGCAGGATCCGTGATGACCAGCTTCTTGTGGTTATATCGATTGAATTGACTGGCAGCTTCGGCGAGCGTGAGTTGGTCAAACGTCAGCACGCCGCGCCGCCAGCTGAGCGCTTCATCAACATGCTCGATTGAATTAGCGGCCACATGCACGCTTGAGCCCTCGGTCACGACGGTGTCTCCGCGGGTGACGATGACCGGCGATACGGCCGCACCGTCCTTAACGTCCTCGACTTCCACTCGTCCTTCGACCACCGCCACTTCCACGCGATCGCCGTCCCGGTGCACCGAAAACTGGGTCCCCAATGCAGCCACGTCGCGCGCTCCCACATGCACGACGAATCGACGCTGCGGATCGTGAGCGACAGCAAAGAAAGCTTCGCCACGCTCGAGCCATACAGAGCGCGTATTCGCCGTTATCCTCACCCGCAGGCGGGTATCGGTGTTCAACTCCACTTTTGAGCCATCGGCGAGTGCGACTGTGCGCCGGCCGCCGATGGGTGTTTGATACCCTGTATAGCCGATCAAGCCGATCTGAAACAATCCATATATTCCCAACGCGAGGCATGCGGCAGCAGCAGCCGATGCGACCAGAAAGCGTCGGCCAACCACGCGGGCACGATGAGAGAAAGGGGTGAATTGCTCCGGTCTGCGCAGCGCGACGAGGCGGTCTACCTTGTTCCAGCCGAACTCCAACCGATAAAACGCAACGCGATGTTCGGGCGCGGCGGCGAGCCAGGAGTCCAGTTCGGCCTGTTGGGCGGCCGACCATTCCGCCTCTTCGCGTCTCAGCAGCCATCGCGCCGCAGTCTCCTCCGTAGCCCTTGCCGAGCTCATGGCAACCTCTCCTTTTTAAGCACTCGCCCGCTCTCGGAGCGGCGAATCTTTCCAGTACCGCCCAGCATGAAATCCGTCAGGGCCCGCATCCCAAGAACCAGTTGCCGCTCGATGGTATCGACGCCCACTCCCATCCGTACCGCGGCCTCTCGCGTCGTCAAACCCTCGATTTTCCGCAACACCACCGCTTCACGGCAGCGCTCAGGCAGGTTGTTCAAACCCGCCTGGACGCGACGCAGCTCGGCGCGCGCCGACTCATGTCGTTCGGGTGTAACGTCGTCACATGTCCCGTCGATGGAATCTAGATCGGCGAAGTGCTCGATAGACACGACGCGCAGGCGTTTGGCGGAGTTAATGAGGTGGTTTCGAGCAATGGCAAACAAAAAGGGCTTGGCCTGCAATGGCAGAGTCTCACGCGCGCTGCTGTACACGCGGGTATAGACGTCCTGGCGCAGATCAGCTACATCGGCATCGTTTCGCCAATTTCGCCGGATAAACCGCGTCAACGCGCCTTCGAGCGGAAATATTTCCTTGAAAAACCATGCCTTGAGCGTGTTTTCCTCAACCATGGTGATGGTGCCCAGTCCTCTTGGTTCTCAAACCTCGTTGTCAGAGCCTATATCGTTGAGACAACCGACGCCGCAGAATCCGTAACGTCAGTTCGGCGGCATCAACGTGTCGATCAGGAACGTGAGCCGCAAGGCCATGAGATCGGGTCGCTCGGTGCTGCTGCTCACGCCATGGCCCCCTTCGGGCTCCTCCAGTAGAAACACCGGCTTGTGGTACTTTTCGAGCAGGGCCGTCATCTTGCGGGCGTGTCCCGGACCCACTCTATTGTCTTCGGTAGACACCGTAAAGAGCATGGGGGGATAGGACACCGTGGGTTTGACGTTCTGATAAGGCGACCAGCCCAGTATGGCCTCGCGCATTGGCGGGTCCCGGGGATCTCCGAACTCCTGCATCATGCCGCCGCCGATGCCCATGTCCGTATAACGAAGCATGTCGAGGACCGGCGCGTCGCTCACGGCCGCGCCGAACAGGTCAGGTCTCTGGACGACGACGGCGGCCGCCAACAATCCACCGTTGGAAGAGCCGAACACGCCGAGGTGTTTCGGAGAAGTGATGCCTTTAGCGATCAAGTCGCTCGCAACGGCCTCAAAGTCATCATAGGAGCGCTGGTGCTTTTCCCGCATCGCGGCCTGGTGCCACATTTCTCCCCGCTCTCCCCCTCCCCGGATGATCGGCACGGCGAGCCCACCGCCCCGCTTCAGCCACGACAGGAAGGAAGCACCGCCAACCCAGGGGTCCAGATATCCGGGCGTATAGCTGAAACCAAAGCCGCCGTACCCGGTCATGAGGATTGGCAGGGCCCCGGGCGCCGCATCCTTCTTGGGGCGAAGAAGATAATAGTCGATCGCCGTGCCGTCGGCTGACGTCGCCGTTCTGATTTCCACCCTGAAGGCGGATGCGTCGAACGCGGGCGCCTGCGAGTACAGGCGCAGGGGCGCCCGACCGGGACTGACCAGATCCGTCTGGAGAGGCATCAGGTAACCGCTGCGGCTCACGATGAGATCGTCACCGTTGGGATCGGAGGCCGCGATGGCCGGAGTCGTGCCGGGATCTTCCGCCTTGTTCTCCCGGAGCACCCAGTGCGCTGCCTTCAATCGGGCTGTAACGATCTGGCTCCTCAGCCGATTGGTCACCACCATCGTCACGGCTGATCTCGTGGCGGCGATGCCGCCGAACGAGGCCGAGGCAACGATATTGCCTTCCTTGGGAGAATAGACCAGATCGACATGGTGATCCGGGTCCGCAGAGGAGACGTCATAGGCCAGGACGTCTTCCGCCTGGTAGGATTTTCCCTCGATCAAGGCGGGAGCTGCGAGTTGCACAACGATGTGACGATCGGTCACCCCCAACAAGCCAAACGGCTTCAGCTTTTCGGGCAGTCCGACCGCCTGGAGCCGCCCTTCCTGATCGACCGTGATCATCTTGAAGCGATAACTATAGTCCAGCACGTCGTTGATGATGCCCCGTCGTGCCGATCCTAAGCCGACCGAGCCCAATAAGACCACTGCGTCGCTTTGACTGGCGCTCCAGATGACGTGCGCATCCTGAAGAGGCTGTCCCCGTTTCCAGAGCTGAACGTCGGCTGACCACATCCCAAGAGTGAGCGCACGGCCGCGCTGCGCATCGGCGATGAGTACCTGGTCCTGGTTCAGCCACACCGCGTCGACCCGGCCGGCGGCCGGGGTTCGAAAGCCACCCTCGACGAATTGCCCGCGCTCGAGATCGAACTCGCGCAGCTCGGCAGCATCGCCGCCCCCTGGAGAAAGACTGAGAAGGCACCGGTCATAGGCCGGTGGCAAACACGCGTACTCGGAACCCCACTGGAGCTCATAGGGTTTACCCTCGGCCTTGCCTATCGCGTCGACGTCGAGAACGACCCGCCACGGACCGATCGAACCATCGCCACCGCGTGTGGCGACCGACAGCACCCCATGGGGATGGGGTGCGTCTCTCTGAAAGCGAACGATCTTACGCCCCATCACCATGAAGCTCGGCGAGGCGGGTACCGCGGTCAGGGAGGTGGAGAGTTCCTTCGACACCTCAGCGTACTGGGGCAGCGCCTTGAGAGCAGTTTCGGCTTGTGCACGTTGGTTCTCCACCCACGCCAGGGCCGCGGGATCCTTCGCCGATTCCAGCCACCGAAATTCGTCCTCCGAAGCCAGCGCCGTCGCCGGGATGGAAAACACCAGGAACAGGACCGCGGCCAAGGGGGAACGACGTTTCAGCATGGTGGGGTATCTCCGGCTCATGGCAGTGAGACACTCGAAGCTGCCGATTCCGTAACGGGAGGGTGCTAGAAGGCCGCCAGACCCGCCCGCGCTACGGCGACATCCTGTTCGACGCTCCCGCCGCTCGCTCCGACAGCGCCGACCACCACACCGTCGCGTTTGACGGGAATTCCACCTCCGAAGATTACGACCCTCGAATCGTTGGTAGTGTTTAGCCCGAACCCCTGCTGGCCGCTCTGTGTCACGTGCGACAGCTCCTCAGTCGACGTGTCAAAGGCTCGCGCGGTCCAAGCCTTTTTTATTGAGATATCCACGCTTCCCAGCCAGGCGCCGTCCATACGTATGTGCGCCACCAGGCCGCCGCTCGCATCGGCGACGGCGATGTTGTAGGGAATACCGATTTCGATTGCCTTGCGCTCAGCCGCAGCGATGATTCGTCGCGCGTCCCCAAGGTCCAAAGATACAGCGGCTCTGGTCATCTGAGACTCCTCCATTGCAATCAGTCGCTTTATGGAATCACAGCGTTCATTGCTGCTCCATTGCACTTTGGTATAAGCCGGCCCCTGGCACACATGGATTTCATCTCTTGCGGCGGAGCGATGTTTTCCACCCCATGAGCGCCTCTGCGCTCCATTCCGCAGCGGTGAGTTTGGAGATGAAGAATTCGGCCAGCGCGCTAACCTTCGCTGGCCGTGCCCGAGCAGTGGCTGTTACGAAATACAGACCACCTTCGGGCAAGCGCCAATCGGTCAAAACGGGTTCAAGCTGCTTGTCCAGGAAATACTGTGTTGCGACAAACTCAGGAAACTCGGTGAGGGCAAGTCCAGCCATAATCCGTGAGTGCAAGTCGTCGGGAGGTACGGTTGAACAGTCGGCCTCCTAGCCGTTCCTCGAGGCGGGTAACGGCCCGAGATACCGTGGCGACCGAGACCCCCAGGTTGTCGCCGCCCCAGCGAACGAACCTTCTTCGGCGACCTTCGCGAACATCGCGAGCCCTTCGAAATCCGGTAGCTTTGACATCGACAATCCTGCAACGGTGGTTTTCATTCATTTCTATTTTGAAAATTAGCATGCCGCCGTAGATTTGTCTCCACGGCACCACCCACTTGAGGAGACAAATCATGGTACGCAGACTCGAAGGAAAAATAGCCGTCGTGACCGGCGGCACCACCGGTATCGGCCTCGCTACTGCCAAGCGTTTCGCAACGGAAGGCGCACGCGTCTTCATAACCGGCCGTCGCCAAGCCGAGCTCGACGCCGCCGTTGCGGCGGCAGTATGACGATACGTTCGGTCGCAACGTGAAGGGCGTGCTCTTTACGGTGCAGAAGGCACTGCCGCTGTTGGTCGACGGCGCCTCAGTGATCCTGACCGCTTCCAACGCCAGCATCAAAGGCACACCTGCGTTCAGCGTTTACAGCGCCTCCAAGGCGGCAGTGCGCAACTTTGCACGCAGCTGGACGCTTGATCTCAAGTCTCGCGGCATCCGCGTCAACGTCATCAGCCCGGGCCCGATCAAGACGTCCGGCCTCGCCGACCTTGTCGGCCCTGATGCCGCGCAACAACAGGGCCTGCTCGACTACCTGGCCTCGACGACCCCGCTCGGACGTGTTGGTGAACCTGGGGAGGTTGCTGGCGCCGCCGTCTTCCTCGCTTCCTCCGACGCAAGCTTCATCGCCGGCACCGAGCTCTTCGTCGACGGCGGACAGGCTCAAATCTAAACACGTCGAACGTCCCCATAAACGATCAACCAGGGAGAAATGTTATGAATGACCGTACTCACGAACTGCTTTTTCGGAACCTCCAAGAGGTTTTTGGTGAAGGTGACGCAGCGCGTCGTCGCGCGGCAATCGAGGAGCTCTATGCCGAGGACTGCGTGCTCTATGTGCCTCCGGGTGTATTCGTCGGGCACGACGCTCTCGACAAATTCGCAGGGGATCTGCGCGCGACGCACCCGCACTTCATTTACACGCCGCACGGCAAACCTCAGACCCTCCACAACGCCGGTCGTCTGGCTTGGGGCTCCGGCCCGCGCGGTGCAGCACCCGACTATACGGGCCTGGATGTGATCATCGTTCGTGATGGGAAGATCGCGGCGCTGTACGTTTTCCTCGATTCCAATTCCACGTAACCATGCGGTGACCTCGTTGGCTTCGCTGGCAGACCTCGGATCGGGTTCCTGCGCTTATTCAGAGTTGCGGCAGAAACGATCGGGTCGGATTTCGCCTACGTCTGAATTCTCAAAGCGCACATCAAAATAATGCCTTTGTCTGGCTCTGACGACGTGTTTCACGGAGGCCTTACAACATGGCGTAAAGCGCAAACTACGCGGGACTTACGCAACCAAACGTTTAAACCAAGGGAGATGTCAATGGAAAACTCAGTAGGCGCTGTTCCCTCGAGTAAATTAGGGGAGGCAACGAGTAAGGCGGCCGATGCTCTGAGCATCGGCTCGAAGCGGGTTCAATCTATGGGCAAGCAGGGGCTCGATACAATTACCGACATGACGAGTCAGGCGCGTGACGTCGCGTTGAATGCCGGGGACTCAATCGTGGCTTATACGAAAAAGAATCCAGTTAAGGCGCTGACCATCGCCGCAACAGCAGGCGCGTTGCTGTATGCAGCAATCAAGGCGTTGGCACCGGACTCCAGCGGCTCCCGATAGCTCACGAATTGATTCATCACAGGGGAAATATATGTCAATTATCGCTTGGATCGTATTGGGACTGATAGCCGGCTTTATCGCGAGCAAAATCGTGAACAAATCCGGTGAAGGGGTACTGCTCGATATCATTCTAGGCATTGTCGGTGCAGTTCTGGGAGGTTATCTGTTTCAGACCTTTGGAATGGCCGGCGTGACGGGCGTCAACCTCTATAGCGTCTTGGTAGCAGTGGTCGGTGCGATCGTATTCCTCGTGATTTATCACGCGATCTTTCGCCGCCGCGGAAGCATTTAGGGTCGATCAGAAAAACTTGCAGCGTATCCGGCCCACAGAGGGCCGGATACTCTTTCTCAACGGGTTGCGGCTCGAGCGGGCTTTTCGGCCTCATCATCGTCTTCGGCATTCATGCCCATTTTCTCCATCAATGCCATTTTACGTTTGAGCATCGTTGCTCCCAGTGCCTCAGTATCGAGCTTTGCCTTCTTTGCCTTTGGAAACATGCTCCCTTCCTCTTCCTTGACGTGATGGTCGATCTGTTCACCCAACACGGTCACTTTCGCATCGTATAGATCATTATTTGGACTTGCATCCTCAAGCTGGGCAATAAGGTCTTTGGCGCCCGCATGTTCGACGAGAGCCTCGTCCATCAAGTCCGAGTCGTCGATAGCTTTGCGCACGGCGGGGTAGAAGATCTCTTCTTCTAACTCGGTATGAATTTTTAGTTCGTTGCAGATTTGTTCGACGATGCTGGATTTCTCCTCATCGCCACCCTCTTCCTGGAGTTTGGCGAACTCTGAAAACAGCTTTTTCACCTTCTTGTGATCGGCAGTCAGCATCGCAATGGCGTCCTGATGCGGGGTGCCACTGGGTCTTCGTTTTGTGTCGGTAGGCATAAATGATCCTCTAGGTATGAATGATGATTTGCATGAAGCGCGAACTAGCCAACTCACGAGCACGAAGGCAGCCGCTGGACGCCCAAGTGAACGTAGGATATGCAGGTGACGGTACCGGCCTTAACATGTGTTAGCACCGCACTATTTGCTCGGTGCTACTTTCAAGTCATCCGTCACCTTGTCCCCGCCTGCGATGTTGGCCGCCTTGCTCTCGACGGCACCTTTCTCCTCTTCGGAGCGCACCACGCCGTTCAACGTCACATGGCCGTTGATGGTCACGATTTTGACATTGTGAGCGTAGGTCGATAGCGATTTGTCCGCCATCACGCTTTGACGTATGCGCTTGGTCAGATCCAGGTCCGCCGCGTTATTCGCTTGCCCGTCCGCAGTGGCCGTCTTATTCGATGCGTCGGCCTGGTTGCTCTTGGCATTGTCCGGCGCCACGCTCTGAGCCATGGCGAATGGCGCGGCGATCACGCCGGACAACAACACGGCGGCGATGGTTGGCTTGTTCATAGACTCCCCCTTAAGCGACGCGAGAGGTCGTCTTGACGCCGCCCGCCTCGCCCGTGGACGCGATATCCGTGGCTCCCGTGCCCTTGAGCAGGTCCTTGGCGCGAGACACTTGCTCGGACGTATCGCAATGCACAGAAAGAAGCGTGCCGCCACCCTTCACCTGCCCTTCGTAGCGTTTGGCTTCGTATTCAGGGATACCCATCCCAACCAGCGCTCCCACCAGGCCGCCGACTGCTCCGCCGACGCCTAAGCCTGCCAGACCCGCCATGATCGGACCCGCCGCAATCAACGGCCCCACTCCCGGAATCGCCAGCGCGCCTATTCCGGCGAGCACGCCAAGAGTGCCGCCGATGACGCCGCCCGCAGTGACACCCGCGGTGGTGCCTTCAGGCGCTTTGGTGTCTTTTTGGTGCGCAAATTCTTTGGTGCTAGGGGTGTCGGGTAACAGAACGGAGATCGCTGTGCTCGGATAGCCGGCTGCGATTAGGGCGTCGACTGCCGTTTCGGCATGCGCCGCCGAAGGGTAAATGCCGAATACGGCGGTATTTTTGCTGCTCATTGAGTAACTCCAAGGTATGTAGCGGCGGGTGCCGCGATGTGCGCCAAACCTACGCGCTTGAGTTAGGCTTCGAAGTCGGTCAATCCCACCAGCATGCCGTAGGTTTGGGCGAGCCGCCGTGTCAGCCGCGCGTCGCGGCAAGATGTCCTTGGCGATTTCCAGGAGACATGAATTTCATTGGGTGCCCAACGCGTGCGCGTTGCACTTAAGAGACTTGCGGCAATGCCATACGCCGCTGGCTCGATGCCAAATCGAGATAGGGCGCGCCGATGACGAACTGCGATGGCGTTGCGGGCGATCGCAGGCGCACGAGGCTGCGAATAGTCTCTTCGACCCTCTGAGGAGTCCCTAGATCCGTCCATCCGCAGCTCGGCACTCGCAGTACTTGCAGCAGTTGTTCGTGGCGCTCCAAGACATCGCGTGAAAAGTCGAGGGAGTCCAAATTAGCATACAGAAACTCCAAAGCAGCAGGTCCGATGACTCCGTTTTGCGCGAGTTCGAGCGCCTGCCGCATAGCTGCCACGGTCGATAACCAATGCCCTTCGAACAGATTGAGCAAAGCCCGCAGTGCGCCCGCGAGTATGAACGTGTTCCACAAAGCTCCTTCCCTGAGCAGGATGCCCGCCTTCTCGGTAGTGGGCCTTTCGACGAATCTCAGCACGGCCGCCGCCTCGCCGCGCCGTGCGCTTGGAACGATATATCCGAGTTCTGGGTCTGGATGGTCAGGTTCGGCACCCAATAAATAGACCAGCCCCTCGTGGTCGGCGGCAAAATTGGTCGCCGTTCGTAGCGAACGTGCCATGGTGGTCTCGTCGGTCAAATAATGATCCGCCGGCAGAAGCACCACGATGGAGTTCGGCGCGCGTCTCTCGATCCACAGTAGCGCGAGCAAGATTCCGTGCGCGGTGCCGCAATTCTTTGGCTGCACGAGAATATTTTGGCTTGGGAGGGATTTAAGCGTCTTGCTCCACCAACGACGGTGCTGATCGGCCACCACACTGCAGATGTGCTGGGGCATCGCCACCGCTTGTGCACGCGAAATTGCATCTTCCAACAAACAGGTCTCCCTCTGTAACGAGCAAAACTGTTTCGGTACAATCTCTCCCGCCTCTGTCGTTGTGATTGCGCGCAATCTCGTGCCTTCACCTGCAGCGAGAACAACCGCCCACGTATTCGAAACGTTACGCATCGTTAAGCCCCCTTTGAGTACTTACCCTAGTTTGAGCCCGGTAGGAAGAACGAATGCTCTTCCCTTAAGGCTGCCCCTGACCCCCACCAGCGCCATAGATGTTGCCGGTGGTGAAGCTCGCATCACTGGCTGCCAGCTGCACGTAAATTGAGGCGAGCTCCGCGGGTTGGCCGGGGCGTGCCAGCGCCGTGGTGTTGCCGAAATGCGTGTATTTGAGTACTGATGCGCCGCCGCTGATCTGAAGCGGAGTCCAGATCGGACCCGGCGCGACCCCGTTGACGCGGATGCCCTTGGGCCCCAACTGCTTTGCCAGCGACTTCACGTAATTCATCGTCGCCGCCTTGGTCTGAGCATAGTCGTAGAGATCTGGAGAGGGATCGTAAGCTTGCTCAGAAGTGGTGCCGATGATGCACGAACCTTCGCTTAGGTGCGGCAGCGCGGCTTTAATAATGTAGAACGGAGCATAAATGTTGGTCTTCATCGTCGCGTCGAAATCTTCATCGCTCACGTCGAGGATCGATGCCTTCGATTGCTGCCGCCCCGCGTTGCACACCACCACATCCAAACCGCCGAGCTTTTGTACCGCCTCCGCTACCAGCTGCTTACAGAACGCGCGGTCCCGAAGATCTCCCGGTATGGCGACCCCCACACGTCCCGCTGCTTTTATGAGCTGTATCACCTCGCGAGCATCCGGCTCCTCTGAGGGATAGTAGTTGATTGCCACATCAGCGCCTTCCCGCGCATAAGCAATCGCAGCCGCCCGACCCATCCCAGAATCGCCACCGGTGATCAGCGCTTTGCGACCCGCCAACCGGCCTGAACCGCGATAACTCGTCTCGCCATGATCCGGCTTAGGATTCATTTTTCCCGCAAGGCCAGGCCACGGTTGCGTCTGTACTTGGAACGGTGGTTTGGGATACTTTGCGCGCGGATCGTCCTTCGTTGGTCGTTCAGAACTGCTGCCAGATGAAGCATCCGGCTGCTGAGCCTTGGCACCACCACCTACCGCTGTGGCGACTCCCATACTCACCATCCCGACCGCTTGCCGTCGAGACAACGTTTTGTTTGCTTCATCCATAGCCGGCCCCCGTGTGTAAGAAAAGGAGCGTAGCCCCAGTTCCATTGCTTGGACCTAGGACGATGAGCGCTCTGCATGTAGGTGGAGCTGCCCTTATGAGTACAGACAGGTCTTGGCTCTTGAGCGCGCCCAGGCTCCCAATCCTACGCTGAGTCGAGACGATCTCTGATAATTAGCGTCAAGTGGCCGCGCGATCATTGCATCAATCACGACAAGTTTTTGGAGTCGATTATATGAAACTCGCACTTTACCCTGTTTTAGTGGCCACCCTTTTCTCGTTCGCCGGTATGACGTTGGCCGATGACGCGCCCAGCGCCCCGCCGGTCAAATCACACAAGCAGAAAATGCACGACTGTATGGTTCAAGAACGCGCGAACAACAGCGGCATGTCCGAGGACGATATGAAGAAGGTCTGCGCCGCAAAACTGCAGTCCGATGTGAATCATCCGAGTCGCCCGCAACCGTCACCGGATTTGCCCCACAACTAGCGAGCAATATGCGGGGAGGCGGCGCTGAGGGACGCGCCGCCTATGCCGCTGCCGTCTTCTGCAATCGTGATCGTGAGCCCGCATCCCAACGACAGCAGCAGCGCTGTGTCGGCGGATTTCGGTCCAGAACGCCTCATCTTTGCCGCGTCCGCGGCGGTGACCAAGGATGTCGCTTACGGACGTACCAAAGAAGGGTCGCCAGACACAACCAAAGCACCACCGCGATGCCTAGAATCACGCCGGCATGGTGCTAAGGCAACGACCGCCCAGACCAACCCCATCAGCGCAGCTGCACGGCCAGCGCTCGCATGTCGTCTGGCCATGAGAAACACGCATCCGATGGCATAGAGGAAAAACGCAACGGCTCCAAGAATCATCGATCGCGCCTCAAGCGCGGCGTAGGCGGATCCTTCCCGGCAAGCAGTCAATGCGAGCGTGGCGAGCGCCACCGACGGAGCAGCGCTAAACAGCCCCGCAAATCCCTTGGGACGCAAAACATCGCCTATCAAAGCGAATAGGGACACCATCGACCCGCCGATGAGAAAACGAATGAGCCATTGCATGCGACGTCTAGGCAAGCACCATGATGCGAATCCCCCGGAGGAGAGTTGCGGCACCGCAATCCGCTCGAACGCATTCGAGAACGGAAATCGGGAGTGTAGAATGTAGGCGAAGGAAAATACGCCTAGCCCTTCCGGGTTGTCAACCGCGATACCGAACCGTCTTGTCAACCCCCGGATCGCTTCGCGAGCGTGAGTCATTCAATGAGCCAAGAACTCCAGTTTGCGCTTCGTCATCATGACCGCGTTCGTCGTCATGCTGGCGATGGCATTCGGATTGATCATCCCCAAACTGTGCATCGATCGCTTTCGTCACGCCGACGCGGCGTAAGGAGACTCTCATGCCATTGTTCACTGTAACGATGAAAGCGGGCAGAGCCGCTGATGAAAAAAATGCGATCTCTCGTGCCATCCATGCAGCAAGCGTCAAGGCTGGATATCCCCACGACGACATGTTCCAACGTTTTTTCTGTCTCGAGCAGGCCGACCTGAAAGTCGATCTCAACTATCCTGGCTTGCCGAAACCCCGGACGGAGAAGATGCTGATGATCGAAGTCCTTGTGTCGTCCGGGACTGACGCCGACAGGAAGAGGCATCTGCTGGCAGCTTTGGTCGAAGCGCTCGACGGTGCCGGCACTGATCCGAACGATATCATGGTGTTCTTCGGAGAGATCGATCGCGCCAGTAGCTCCTTCGGCGGCGGTCGGCTTGCACCACCAGTCGCAAGCGTCTGATCATGCGACAGGCGACGCGCCGGTCGTGAAACCACGACCTGATCGCCCCGTCAACGGAGGGTGCGACCTGAACCTTGCCGAGTTGTCCGCGCTGGTCGCAATGAGCAAGTACCATTTTCTTCGGACCTTCAAACATGCGAGCGGCATGACGCCGCACCAATATATTCTGGGTCGCCGCCTGCGCGCGGCTGCGGCGGCCTTGCGTGCCTCCGAAGAGCCGGTTGCTCGGATCGCGCTCGATCAGGGATTTGGTGATCTGTCGACGTTCAACCATTCATTTCGCCGAGTCATGGGAGTCACGCCCACGACATATCGATCGAATGCAAAGGGGTCAGCAATCCTGGGTAACGGTCTATACCGGACACCCTAGGCGATTCAAGAATGCATGCGCCGGTTGGCAACGGCGCGGCCCGCGCGAAGAGCACCGAGTACGACACGTGGCATCATCAGCTTCAGAAGTACACGCGGTAGCCCCATCCACCAATCGGGAAATCGCCAGGCATGCGCGCACCCTTTGGCGAGCAGCATTGCCGTGCGGAGTCGATCCCCATGCACGCGTGCGTTGGCCAACTCCAATGTGCATTGCGCGTAGCGGTGCTCAACGGCACGGCGCAGCCGGGAGTCTGTGACCAGAGTCCGCAGTTTGCCGAGCGATCCGTGCCGGCTGGCAAGCATGACGAGACCATCGCCGCTGTAATGTTGGTCATGCAAACGCACTCGGATGAGGGGCTCGTCGATCACGTCGACGTCGCTGTAGCACGCGAGTCTCAGCCACAGGTCGTAATCTTCGAACACCGGGAGTCTCTCATCGAACGCACCGACCTCGAGCAGCAACCGGCGCTCAACCAATACAGCCGGTGTCCAGATCTCGGGTTCGTTCGCCAGCAGGCGCTCGAGGATCGGTCCCTGGTAGGGGATCCATTGGCGCCCGGCACTGTACGGCCGGGGTCCGCCTGCCGAATCGATGAGCGAGCACCCGGTGTAGCTCCAGCGACGACCGGACCCGCGCCGCAAACCCGCTATCTGACGCTCGAGCTTCGTGGTCAGCCACAGGTCGTCGGAATCGAGAAAGGCGACGTATTCGCCCGCGGACTCGTGGATTGCCGCGTTGCGCACGGCGCTCGGGTTGCCCGTGTGCGACAACGAGATCACTTTGATCCGTGGCGGTTGGTGCAGGGTGGCGAGAAATGCCCGGGTTTCCTCGTCCGAGCCGTCATCGGCGATGATCAACTCCCAATCCGAGAAAGTCTGAGCGAAAACCGATTCGACCGCCGGACGAAGGTACTTCAGGCGATTGAACGTGGGCAGGATCACCGACACGACGGGGCGCGATGCGTCTTTCCCATTTACGGATGTTGGCGCAGGCAGCTTCTGTTGTTGACGACTGCCAGTTTTGCGCAAGGATGTGGCCATCCGCAGATTCTAACATTCCCACTAAACCACCCATGTTCGATATACCTTCGCTGGCGTACCCTGCCTGACACCAGCCGAATTATTGAAGGAGTGGCTCACTTATGGCGTATTTACGGGAAGATTTTGGCGGCAAGGATTTCTCGGTCATCCCGGCCGCCGCGCACCCATTGGCGACTCCGCAATCGAGCTGGGACACATGACAGCGTTGCGGCTATGGCTGCTGTCAGCGGCTGCAATGCTCGCCAGCTGCGCCGGCGCGCCACCGGCGACGCCACCGAAATCGCCGGCCGACGCCCGCGCGATGATCGACCGCTCGTTGCCGCACACATTGAGCGATCGCCGCGGCTGGCTCAACGACATCTACACGGCGTTCGCCGTGCTCAACATTCAACCCTCCCATGAGAACGTATGCGCGGTCGTGTCCGTCATTCGGCAGGAATCGGGATTTCAGGTGGACCCTGTCATACCAGGGCTCGGTGGCATCGCGGCGAAGGAAATCGACCGCCGCGCCGAACGCGCGCACGTGCCGCTCATGATTGTGCACGGCGTGCTTGACCTGAAGAGCCCCGACGGGCCTACCTACGCGCAGCGGATCGAGCGGGCCCGGACTGAGAAGGACCTGAGCGACATTTACGAAGACTTCATCGCCGGCGTGCCTCTGGGACGCACCCTATTCGATGACAAAAATCCAATCCGTACGCGCGGACCGATGCAGGTAAACGTGGCCTTCGCCGAACAATTCGCCTCCACCGCTTCCTACCCCTATCCGGTGACGCGCAGCATCCCGGACGAGGTCTTCACGCGCCGCGGCAGCATCTACTTCGGCGTCGCGCATCTGCTCGATTACCGTGCGCCCTACGACGACTATGTGTTTCGCTTCGCCGACTACAACGCGGGCCGCTACGCCAGCCGCAATGCCGCGTTTCAGCACGCTGTGACCGTGGCATCCGGAATTGCGCTCGACAGCGATGGCGCGTTGCTGCCGCCGGCGGAAGACGCCAACGCACCGGGCGCCACTGAACTGGCATTGCGCACGCTGGCAGCACGTCTGCGCTTGAACGATGCGGCGATTCATGCCGGCCTCCTGCAGGCCAGATACGAGAATTTCGAGCAATCCGCTCTGTATGTGCGGGTATTTGAACTCGCGAACCAGGCGGCGGGGACCCCTTTGCGGCGCGCGCTTCTGCCCTCCATCACTCTGCAGGGCCCGAAAATCGCGCGCCATCTGACCACCGAATGGTACGCACGGCGGGTCGATCAGCGCTTCAAGCGTTGCCTCGAGGCTCCATAGCGCCCTATCCGCGGATCCGCGTTTCAGCTGTAATCCATCGTCGCAGGGTTGACATCGCCCGGTGCCACGACACCGAGGACCGGCTCTGGTAATGTCCCCGGCTCCATGATGGCAACGTTCGCGAACGGAGAGACTTTCAGGGGTCGGTTCTTCCAGATCACGAGCAGTTTGACCGATGAACTCGGTCCGCAGGGCCCGATCTGGCATCAGTAGTCATAGGAATATAATCACCCGATAGCGCGGCGGTGGTCTTGGATGGAACAATCGCTCCCCCTTTGTACGGAAGTGCCCCGCATCGACCGGCTGGACTTGAGTGCGGTCGGCACGGTTCAAACAGCCAAGAAATCCGCCGCGCTCCAGTGCAAACTAGATCACCGATGAAGACCTCAACCGAAAGGCAGCGGCTGGCCAACGACAGAGCGGGCAAAGAGAATTGGCGCCGCTGGGGCCCGTATCTCTCCGAACGCCAGTGGGGGACCGTCCGTGAGGACTACAGTGCCTGGGGAAGTGCCTGGGATTATCTGCCGCACGACCACGCGCGCAGCCGCGCCTATCGTTGGGGTGAGGACGGCATCGCCGGATTCAGCGACGATAATCAGTATCTATGCCTGTCACTGGCATTGTGGAATGGCAGGGACCCGATCCTCAAGGAGCGGTTGTTCGGGCTGACCAACTCCGAAGGCAATCACGGTGAAGACGTCAAGGAGTTGTACTACTACCTCGACGCCACGCCGAGTCACTCGTACCTGAAGATGCTCTACAAGTATCCCCAGGCTGTTTTCCCCTACTCGCAGCTTGTCGAGGAAAACCGCGGGCGCGGCGCCGAGCACACAGAGTTCGAACTCCTCGATACCGGCTTGTTCGATGATGATCGCTACTTCGATGTGTTTGTCGAATACGCAAAAGGCGCGCCCGACGAAGTGCTCATGCAGATCACGGCGCACAATCGAGGCCCGGATTCCGCACTGCTGGCCTTGTTGCCCCAACTGTGCTGCCGAAATATCTGGTCGTGGAAGCCTGGTGTGACGAAGCCGACGCTGACCGGCCGGCCAGGCGCCGTCGAAGTCCAGCACCCGGATCTCGGCCAATTCCGGGTTGATTTCGATTCCGTATCGACGCTGCTGTTCTGCGAAAACGAAACCAATCACCGCCGGCTGTTCGGCACGAATCCGGCGGGCGGCCATTTCAAGGACGCCTTTCACGAGTACGTGGTGCAAGGCAGGTACGAGGCGGTCAACCCCAATCAGACCGGCACGAAGGCGGGCGCACTTTATGAAATGACCATTGAGCCCGGCGGCGCGGCGAAGGTACGGCTGCGACTGTCCCCGGACAATGGCGCGAAATCCATGAATCGGCCCTTCGCAGACTTCGACGTCATTTTTGATGCTCGTCGCGCCGAGGCTGACGAGTTCTACGCCGAGCTGCAGCAGCGGATCGCCGATCCCGACGCAAAGCTCGTGCAGCGCCAGGCATTTGCGGGCATGATCTGGAACAAGATGTTTTATAATTACTCCGTGGAGGATTGGCTGGATGGCGACCCGCAGCAGCCGCCGCCTCCGCCGGAGCGCAAATATGGACGTAATCGGGACTGGCGGCACCTCTACTGCGCCCACGTGATCTCGATGCCCGACAAATGGGAATATCCCTGGTTTGCCGCATGGGATCTCGCATTTCACTGCATTGCCTTCGCCGCCATCGACACCGAGTTCGCCAAGTCGCAACTCCTGCTGTTGTCGCGCGAGACATACATGCACGCCAATGGCCAGTATCCCGCATACGAATGGGCGTTCGGGGATGTCAACCCTCCGGTGGGGGCAATGGCTGCATGGCGCGTATTCCAAATCGACCGCAAACAGCAACAAGAATCAAACCCGACATACCCCGGCGATCTGGAATTCTTGAAGCGCGTGTTCAACAAGCTCACGGTGAACTTTACGTGGTGGGTAAATCGAAAGGACGCGCAAGGGCGGAACATCTTCCAGGGTGGCTTCCTAGGTCTCGACAACATTGGCGTGTTCGATCGCAGCAGTCCGCTGCCAACCGGGGGTTTCATCAACCAGGCGGACGCTACCAGCTGGATGGCGATGTATTGTTTGTTCCTGTTGCGCGCGGCCCTCGAATTGGCACTGCATGATCCGGCGTATGAAGACATTGCCGTGAAGTACTTCGAACACTTCCTCTCCATCGCGGGCGCAATCAATGGCGCCGGAGAGGATAGGCTGGGTCTGTGGGACGAGTCCGACGAGTTCTATTTCGATCAACTCGTCCTTCCGGATAACACCCACATTGCATTGAAAATCCACTCAATCGTCGGACTGATTCCCCTGTTTGCCAGTCAGGTTTTGGAACCCGAGGTGCTGCAACTGTTGCCCGAGTTCTCGGCGCGAATGCAATGGTTTCTCGAGCATCGTCCGAAACTGGCCAATCTGGTCTCCAACTGGCATATAGCCGGTCAAGGCGATCGTCGCTTGCTTTCGTTGCTGCGCGGCCACCGCCTGAAGGCGCTGCTTCGCCGGATGCTCGATGAAAACCGCTTCCTATCGGAATACGGGGTGCGCGCGTTGTCGAAGAATCACGAGCAGAGACCGTTTCGTTTTGAAGCAGGCGGCACAACCCACGAAGTAAGTTACTGGCCGGGCGAGTCTCGCAGCGGAGTGTTCGGCGGCAACTCGAACTGGCGCGGTCCCATTTGGATGCCCATCAACTTTCTCATCATCGAGGCCCTGCAACGATTTCACTACTACTACGGTAATGACTTCAAAGTCGAATGCCCGACGGGATCCGGACAGTTGCTTACCCTGTACGAGGTCGCCGAGGAATTGGCGCGTCGTCTGTCGCGTCTTTTCCTGAAAGGGGCTGATGGCCAGCGGCCGGTGCTCAAATATCACCCCAAACTCGCCGGCGATCCGCACTTCCGCGACTACGTTCTTTTCCACGAGTACTTTCATGGCGACACGGGCCGCGGCGTAGGCGCGTCTCATCAGACGGGCTGGACTGGACTCGTTGCCAAGCTTCTGCAACCGCACACTACTGAGAGAAGTACGCTTCGCGAAGCCGTAGTCGGCGCGGCGCTCTCGGCGGTGTCCAAACGGCAACCGGTGGGAACATGAACGATGTCTATCTCGTGCGGCATGGAGAGACCGCTTGGAGTATCACGGGCCAGCACACCGGACTTACCGATCTTGCACTCACGCCTCATGGTGAGGAACAAGCTCGCACGCTCTGCCCCCGACTCAAAGACCTGAAGTTCGATCACGTGCTTTCGAGTCCGCTCCGGCGGGCGTTCCGAACCTGTGAGCTCGCCGGCTTTGCCGGCCTCGCAACGCTCGACCGGGATCTGGTCGAGTGGGATTACGGTCATTACGAAGGGCGGACACTCGCAGATATCCATCGAGAGCGCCCTCAGTGGGAGCTCTTCCGCGACGGGTGCCCCGGCGGCGAGTCCGTCTTACAGATCACCGAGCGGGCCGATCGGGTCGTGTCGCGGCTTCGGGCGCTCCAGGGCAACGTCCTGATTTTTTCCAGCGGACATATGCTGCGTGTACTCGCCGCCAGGTGGATCGATGAGAGTGCGGCGCTCGGGCGCCGATTGGTGCTCGATCCCGCCTGTGTTTGCGTGCTCGGGTATGACCATGGGGGTTTGGACCACGTCATTCGCTTGTGGAACGACCACTAGGCATAGCTTCCGGGCCACTGCAATTCTATCTCTCACGTAAACCTGCGGCTCACGAAGACTGAATCCTTCAATCCGAAGCGCCAAACATGGTCTGTCGCCTTTGAAATGCCGATCCGTGTTCCCCGGACTATGGATGGTGTGGTCGATCGTCCCAGCAATTTGAAAGGGGGCCTGTCGAGGCGCTTCCCATTGAGCGCGTCAGTCACCCCCAAGGCCTGCCCGAGCCGTCCCGGCCCAGAGCACAGCAATCGAAGATCAGTAGTGGCGCGGCGTCGCATCATCAGAGCAATGCCTGTTGTCGGTTCGAGCGACCGAATCAGAACGCCGGCTGCATGGCCGACTTCACGGCACACAAAATTCAAGCACCAGTGGATCCCGTAGGATCGGTAAACATATGCTCGACCGGACGGACCAAACAATGATGCGTTGCGAAGCGAGGGGCCGGTGAAGCCGTGGGATGCTGCTTCGCTCTCATCGTATGCCTCGGTCTCGACTATGACTCCCCCTACCGCACCTATCAGCAATAATGTGCCTATCAGCTGTTTTGCGACCACAGGGGCACTGGCGCCAAAATCGATACCTGCCTGCGTGCGTTTCGAGCCACTCATCGAACCAGCATACCAAGGATATCGACCTATACATCGTTCAGTCGACTTTCTTCCGCTCACCTGTTCTGATCGGAGACAGAAATATTGATGGCGCAGGAGGGTGAGATGCGAGATCAAATCATACGAGCGGCACTGGATCAGCATTGGGCGGCGTCCGATGTGAACGATTTCGAAACGGAGCACTCCATCTATCACGAGGACGCGGTGCTGGAATACCCGCAGTCGGGTGAGCGATTCCGCGGTCGATGCAACATACAAAATAATCGCGCCAAGCAGCCGAGTAAGAAGCGTTTTGCCGTACGGCGAATCATTGGCGGCGGTGACCTTTGGATTACAGAGTACATCCTGAGTTATGATGGCAAGCCGTCCTACACCGTGAGCATCATGGAGTTCAGCGGCGACAAGGTTGCGCGGGAAACACAGTACTTTGCGGATCCATTCGAGGCCAGCGCATCGCGCGCTCAGTGGGCCGAGCGCATGTACACGTAGTCGCGAAACCGAATTCCGGGATCTCCGGCCTTCCCTGGCCGCATGGCGCCGCTGTATACTGATGGAAGAGCCGGACGTGGCCCCTTGATTGTGCGCCGGGCGCTCCCTAGAACCGTTCAACCGGAAACTCCATACATGCACCACGCAATGCCCCACAAGACTATGCGGCTTCGCTTTATAGGCGTCACAGCGACCCTGTTGCTCGGATCGAGCATGGCCCACGCCGACAAATACGACGACACGATCGCGCTATTCAAACACGCCGGCGAAAGCGCCGTATTCTTCAGCAACTGTTATGGCTACGCCGTATTCCCAACCATCGGCGCCGGAGGCCTCATCGTCGGCGGTGCTCGAGGTAGAGGTCAGGTGTATGTGCATGATCAGGTGGTCGGCAGCGCCGTGATGACGCAGTTGAGCTTCGGGCTTCAGGCCGGCGGCAAAGCGTTCAGCGAAATCATATTCTTCCAGGACCAGCGAGCCATGGATGAATTCCAATCCGGCAAGTTCGAATTTGGCGCGAACGCCAGCGCCGTCGCCATCACGACGGGAGCCTCTGCCACCGTTGGCACCGATCGCTCCTCGTCCGGAGCGAGTGGTGGGGCAAGCAACGCCACAACCAACGGCAACTACCAGAGCGGCATGGCGGTATTTACTGTCGCCAAAGGCGGCCTCATGTTCGCCGCCGACATTTCCGGCGAGAAATTCGTTTATACAGCGCGGCCCGGTAAATAGCGTCTCGGTTGATCGCCATGCATGCGATGGTGCTCAATAGGATAGGCGATCCCCTTAGATGGTCCGAGTTCCCGGACCCCATTCCCGGACCGGACGAGATTCGCGTCAAGGTCGCCGCCTGCGGAGTCTGCCGAACTGATCTGCACGTGGTCGATGGCGAACTGCCAAACTATAAAGTACCGATCATTCCCGGACATGAGATCGTGGGTACAGTGCTGGCCCTGGGACCCGGTGTCCAAAGGCTTCGCGTGGGCGAGCGGGTCGGCATTCCCTGGTTGGGCCACACGTGCGGCGTGTGTGCTTACTGCACCGCAGGCCATGAAAACCTCTGCGATCGGCCGCTCTTTACCGGGTTCACACGTAATGGCGGCTTTGCAACTGAAACGATCGCCGATGCTCGCTATGCTTTTCCCCTGGGCGAATCGGGCACCGATGTGGCGCTCGCTCCATTGCTGTGTGCCGGGCTGATCGGTTGGCGATCGCTGGTCCGGGCGGGCGATGGCCGGCGATTGGGCCTGTACGGCTTCGGAGCCGCCGCACACATCGTGGCTCAGGTTGCCCGATGGCAGCGGCGTACCGTATTCGCTTTCACGCGCCCGGGGGATTCTGCCACCCAGGACTTCGCCCGGCAATTGGGCGCTGAGTGGGCCGGCGGCTCCGATGAAATGCCGCCCGAACGGCTCGATGCCGCCATCATCTTCGCGACGGTCGGCGAGCTCGTTCCGCTGGCGTTGAACGCGGTTCGCAAGGGAGGTCGGGTTGTCTGTGCGGGGATTCACATGAGCGACATTCCCAGTTTTCCTTACCGCGCACTCTGGGAGGAACGTGAGCTGGTCTCCGTTGCCAACCTCACGCGGCAAGACGGTCTCGAGTTTCTGCGCCTTGCGCCAATTGCCGGCATCGTCACGCAAACCACCACATACCCTCTGCGGCAGGCCAATCAGGCGCTGGCTGATCTTCGCGCAGGACGGTTCGAGGGTGCTGCCGTGCTGGTTCCTTAGCTGCCACTATCTCGTGAGAATGGGGGAAATCATGCCTCTGGTACGTATCGATATGCTGAAGAAGACCGACCCTACCTTCGCGCAGCGCGTTGGCAAAATAGTTTATGAATCGATGAGGACTGCGATCAATGTGCCGGAGCACGACAATTTTCAAATCCTGACTGAGCACGATGAGCTGCACTTCATCCACGACCCGAATTACCTGGGGATCGAGTACACTTTGGATCTCGTGATCATCCAGATCACGCTCAATGAAGGGCGCACCCAAGACCAGAAAAAACTTCTATTTAAAAGTATTGCCGAAGGACTTCACGAGCAGCTGGGCTTGCGCATGGCCGATGTGTTCGTGAATTTGGTCGAGGTCAGAAAGGAAAACTGGTCCTTTGGGAATGGGATGGCGCAATACGCTTCGTGATCAAGCGCTGCGGGCGCGCAACGCCCCGCCCTTACGTCCCGTGCCGCGTCACCCAAGCCACGTGACCACGCCCGTGCTCACATCGTGCATCGCCGCAACAACCGTGAGCTTATGCTCGTCGGCCAAACTCGCCAGCACCTTGCTGCGAGAGATCAACTGCGCAGCCGCATCCTGTGCATTGCGCTCGCTCACCTTCTGCACGAACTTTTTATTCTTCGAGTCTGCGGGACCATCGGCCGCGGTCACTTCCGCCACGGCGGGTTGAATGTTCTCGAGCGCGGCAGTCAGATTGCCTAACTTGACGTGATCGATTGCGCCCTTGACGGCGCCGCAATCCGAATGACCCAGGACGACGATGAGCTTGGATCCGGCCACTTGGGTCGCGTATTCGAGGCTCCCGAGGATGTCGGTATTCACGAAGTTGCCGGCAATGCGCACGGCAAATATGTCGCCAAGGCGCTGATCGAACACGAGTTCGGGCGATACCCGGCTATCCATGCAGCCGAGCACCGCCGCGACGGGCGCTTGGCCCGCGGCCGTGAGCTTCACCTGAGTCTGAGGATTGCAATGGATCGGTCGGCCCGCGACAAAGCGCGCGTTACCCTCCTTCAAGCGATCGAGCGCTTGCTCCGCCGTCGTGGCGCTCTGCGTGGCCTTGGTATAGACGGCACACAGATCATTTGCCCGCACGGCAGCAGCGCCTGCCCCCAGGGCTCCGATTCCCACGAGGAAATTTCGCCGCGTCGTCATGATTGCCTCCTGCAAATCCCTTCCAATCTTCCCTTTCTAGTACAATGAACGCATAAAAGCAATTGGCCCTCGATCCGAACTGCGAGTACGGGCATCACTCTTTAGCTGGTCCGATCATCAGGAGGATGAGAATGAACGAGGAGGCGTTGAAGCGCTGGATGTGCTTGGGATGCGGCTTTCTGTACGATGAGGCGCTAGGGTTACCCGAACACGGTCTCGCCCCGGGTACCCGATGGGCCGACATCCCCGACACGTGGGTGTGCCCGGATTGCGGCACACCGAAACATAGATTCGAAATGGTCGAGATGCCCTACGCGCCGGGTCAACCTGTATCTCAAACTTCCGTCTGATGTGAAACTCACTTCATCAGGGAGATGGTCATGCATGCCTCCTTCATCTTGCGCGACGGCGACCGCGGCTATAGCAAGTTTCTCTCTACCGGTGAGGCCTCCTCGTATATAGGAGGACACCCGGACGCGATCCTAACGCGCCACTCGAGCCTCAATTTCGGACCCTATCAGTCAGGCCAGGCCGGCTTTGGCCGGCTGCGTGTATTTGGAGACGAGACCTTCAGCGGCCAGGGTTGCGGATACAACATACATCCTCACCACAACTTCATCATTTGCGCGTTTGTCCTGCAGGGTCAGCTCACTCACGTCAATACCGTGGGCAATATCGATCAGCTCGGCCCAGGCGATTACTACGCCTTCTCAGCCGGCTCCGGCGGCAAGCACTGCGAACTCAACCTCAAGAGCGAGGATCTCCATGTCATTTACATCTGGATACTGCCGGATCAACTTTTACTTCCTCCCTCCTACACCCGCAGGCATTTCGATCCGCTCGCCAATCGCAACCGGCTCGTGACGCTGGTCGGCAATGCCGATCGCGCGTTGCGTATATCGCAGGACGTGAAAGTTTCTCGGTTGGTCAGCGATACCGGCGCCACCTTCGAATACCATCCAGGCAGCAAGGAGCACGGTGTCTACACATTCGTGCTGGAAGGCGAAATCGATTGCGCAGGGACGTCGCTCGCACGGCGGGACAGCCTAGGGTTATGGGGCGCAGAGCGGATCGAGTTTCGTACGAGCGCGCGAGAGACGGACGTGATGATCGTCGAAACGGTCAAGTAAGCCACGATCGTCAACACGTTTTACCAAGGAGTGCCTGACAATGCCCATCATGCAAGTTCACTACCCGGAAGGAGCTCTCGACGGAGAGCGCAAGTCTGCGCTTGCGCATCGGCTGACCGACGTATTGCTCACCATGGAAGGTGGCGCCAAGACGCCCGGTGGTCTGGGTTTCGCGTCCGTCATGTTCAGCGAAGTCTCTCGCAACGATTGGTGGATCGGCGGGCGTACCGACGCTGCTCACGTAGCGCCCCCCGGAAAATTCTTGGTGCGGGTAACCGTACCCGAGGGCTACATGAACAAGACCCACAAAACCGAGGTTCATGCGGCCGTCAATAGCGCGATTCTCGAGGTTATGGGCGGTGTCCCCGATCCGAACCAAGGCGCCAGCGCGCTGGTGATCATTGATGAGGTGCCGGAGGGAAATTGGGGCGCCAAGGGACAGACCATCAGCCTCGCAGCGATCGCCGATACGGTCGGTCTGCCGAAAAACGGCGAGCGCTTCAAGTGGGTGCGAGCATATTTTGCGGCCAAGGCGAAGCAATATGCATCGTCAGGATATCCAACGGATACCGGCGGTTTGCTCCCGCGCGAACCGCCATCCAATTGAACTTGGCGTGCGCCCGCTCCTTACCGCGGTGGCGGCGCTCCCGTATTCCCGTAGCGGTTGAACCAGCCCATCATATACAGCTGCGTGCGCATCCAGTTCGACGGCTTTCTGCCCGTGCCGTGATATTCGCCGTCGAAGCGTAGCAACGCGGAGGGCACGCCTCGGTACTTGAGGGCCGCGTAGTACTCCTCGGTCTGCGGGAACGGCGTGCGCCTGTCGAGCACGCCCGTCATCAGCAAAGTCGGGGTCTTGACATTGCCCACGTGCATTATGGTCGACTCCGCGAGCCAATCGGTCGGATCTTCCCAGAACGGTTTCTTGAAGAAGCGGTACGTGAAGAACGGAATATCCGTTTCTCCGGCCATGCTGATCCAGTCCGTCACCGGACAGCGCACGGCCGCGGCCGCGAAACGATTGGTCTGGCCGATCACCCAGCTCGACAATACGCCGCCGCCGCTGCAGCCGGACACGAACATCCGAGACTCGTCGATGGCGCCTTGCTTGATGACGGTGTCGACGCCTGCCATCAGGTCGTCGTAGTCCACCCCCGGATAGTGCTTGGCGATGGAATTGGTGAAGGCGTTTCCATAGCCTGTCGAACCGCGAGGATTGATGAACAGCAGGACATACCCGTTGGCCGCAAAATTCTGGAACGCAGGCTCGAACCCCACGTTGTACATGCCGTGCGGGCCGCCGTGAATCTCCAGCAACAAAGGATAACGGCGCGACGGATCGAAGTCCGGCGGCTTGACTATCCAACCCTGGATGTGGGCTCCTGCGCTCGAGTCGAACCAGATCTCCTCGGCTTTGGCCAGATTGACGCCGCGCAACGCTTCATCGTTGAGGTGCGTTATCCGCTGTGGAGCATCCGAGCGGCGTGGATTGATCAACACCACGTCCTTGGGCGAGCGGAAATCGGATCTGACCGCGGCGATTGTCCCGCGCCCCGCCGAGGGGGTGAGCACGACCTCCGCGCCGCTCGTGACCTGGCGAATGCCGCCATGGAGCGACCAGGAATAGAGATGGACGCTTCCCTTATCCTCGGCCGTGAAGTACAGCGCACTGCCGTCCGGTGCCCAGACCAAGCCTTCCGGCTCGCGGTCGAAACCCGCCGATCGCAGCGTGGCATTGCTGCCATCCGCAGACATGGTCCACAAATCCGCGACGCGGCGCGAATCGTCGTTCTTGGCGAACCCGATATAAGCGATGGTCTTGCCGTCCGGCGACAGCGTGGGCCGCGTCCAACCGCCCGCGGTCGTCGTCAGGCGCTTGGTCGCACCCGTGGCGAGATCCACGGAATAGATGTAGCACTCCCGATCGTCGCGGTCCGGATCGCCCTCTTTATAGCCTTCGACGATTGCGAAGCGCCCGTCCGGCGTGAAAGCCCAGACGGAGGTATTGATGTTGATGTATTCAAAGTCGCTCTCGCTGACGTTCCAATCTCCGCTGGTGACTTGGCGGGGTGCGCCGCCGTCCACCGCGACCAGAAATAGATGCCGCCATCCTCGCTCGGTGTACCCAAACGTGTCGCGACGGTAGTGAAGCCTCTCCGTGTACAGCGGCGCGCTCGCCCATTTTGCACCCTCGGGTGCTGCCGGCAGATCGATTGACCACTTCTCAGGATCGGGAACTTCCATGGTGAAGCCGATCTGACGGCCGTCGGGGGACCATCGAAGATTGGACGGCGCCTCCGCGCCCCACGTCAATTGAGTGGCAGGTCCCGGCTCCGCCAGATGCAGCACGAAGATCTGCGTGCCCTTGGGCTGGCCCTCGGCCAGATACGCGATGCTTTTGCTGTCCGGCGACCAAACCGGATCGCTGCCTTTGGCGAGGAAGCGGTGATGCTGACCGTCGGCGCCCACGATCCATACCGCAGTCTGAAAATTGTCAGCCTGTTTGTCGACCATGGATCGCGTGTAGACGATCTGCATGCCGTCAGGCGACACCTGGGGCGAGCGCGCCGACTGCAAATCCAAATACCGCCCGACGGTGAACCGCGACTTATCCGAGTCTGCGGCATGGACGCGCGGAGCCGTGCAAAACAGCATCAGCAGAGCCAATGCCGCGCCTGCCAATGCCGTACCTGTAATCGGCCGAACATCAAGAACCATGCAATCCCCCTATTTTTATGTGACGTCCGCCGGCGGTGACCGGTTCAGTGCGAGATAAACGCCTAGTTCAGTTTTCGAGCGCCGAGAGCACCGGCGTCGAGTTGAGCTTGTAAACCATTCCATCCTTCATGACGAAGCTCACGCGCCTCATGAGGCTGATGTCTTCGAGAGGATTCCCCGGTACGGCCACGACGTCGGCGATTTTGCCGGGCGACAGGGAACCCAAGGTCTTCTCGCGTTTCAGCAATTGCGCCGCATTCACGGTTGCCGCCTGGATGGCGAACATCTGCGGCATGCCGGCTTGAACCATCAGCTCGAATTCGTGCGCATTGTCGCCGTGCGGGAACACCCCGGCGTCGGTGCCGAATGCAATCTTCACGTGCGCTTTGTAGGCCCGCCCCGCGGTGGCCAGTATCAAGGGACCGATGGCGATCGCTTTGGCGGCCACCTGCGGAGGGTAGAACCCCGGTATTTTTGCCTGCCGCGCGACGTAATCGCCAGCGATGATGGTGGGCACATACCAGGTGCCATGCTCGACCATGAGCTTCATATCCGCCTCGTCCATGAAAGTCCCATGCTCGATCGAGTCGACGCCGCCGAGCACGGAGCGCCGGATCGACTCGGCGCCGTGGGCATGAGCGCCGACGATGAACCCGTAATCATGTGCGGTCGTGACGACGGCGCGTATCTCATCCAGTGTGAGCTGCGAGTTTTCGCCGCTGCTGCTTTCATCGAGAACACCGCCGGAGGGCATGATCTTGATCGTGTCGTCGCCCTGCTTGTAATGCTGACGCACGGCTTTCACGGCGTCGTCGACGCCATTGATGATCCCTTGCGCCGGCGCAGGATCGCCGGCCAGGTCGGCGCGGTAACCGTCGGTGTGATCCGCGTGACCGCCCGTGGAGCCGATAGGTTGGCCCGCAGTGTAGATTCTGGGGCCCGGAATGATGCCGGCATTGATGGCATTGCGCAACGCGACGGACTCGTTGTCGTTATCGCCGAGATTGCGGACGGTCGTGAATCCCGCCAGAAGCGTGCGGCGGGCGTACACCGTGGAACGTACGGCGTAGTCCGAGATATTCCAATGGAATTGATCGATGTAGTGGGTCCGGTCGAACTGCAGCGTGAGGTGAACATGGGCGTCGATGAGACCCGGCATACACGTCTGTGTGGACAGATCGATCGCCTGGGCACCGGTCGGGGTCTGCTCGCCCGCCGCGACCTCTTTCACCAGTCCCGCCTCGACGATGACGGTGGTCTTACCCAGCAGCTTGCCGCCGGCGACATCGATCAGGTGACCACAATGTAGGGCGGTCGTCGTCGAACTGGAGCCCGCCGAACCGGGCGGTTCCGCAGCGTCGCAAACGACGGCCGCTCCGGTCAACAAGAGAGCGCCGATGGCGGCGGAGAGTTCGTAATTCATCTAGTCGTCCTCAGGGTGAAGCGGAAGTGGCTGCGGCAGTTTGGTTGCCAGGCGCATCACTCCGATACCGCCCAAACCATTCGAGGATTGCCGTACTCTGCGCCGCCAGCTGCGACGGCCGGATATTCACATGCGCCGCACCCGGAATCTCATACAGCTCGGTCGGTACGTGACGCATCTGCAACGCCTGGTAGTACTGCTCCGCCTCTCCCACGGTCGTACGGAGATCGTTCAAGCCCACGAGCACCATCGTCGGCGTCGTGACATTCCCCACCAAGGCAAGCGGTGAGTGTTTCCAATACGTTTCCTGATCGTCCCAAGGCGTCTGCTTGAACCAATAACGGGCACCAAACGCCGACATGTCCGACGTCAGCACCCAGCTGGTCCAGTTGATTACGGGCCGCTGCGTCACCGCCGCTCGAAATCGATGCGTACTGCCTACGATCCACGAAGTCAGCACACCGCCGCCCGACGATCCGGTCACGAACAGGTTATCCGTGTCCACGCCGCCCCTCTGTATGGCCGCATCGACCATGCTCATGAGGTCGTCATAGTCGTGGCTTGGATAATTGTTATAGATCTGATTCGCGAACTCCTCACCGTAAGAGGTCGAGCCGCGCGGATTCCCGAACACGACGATGTAACCCGCCGCAGCGTAGAGCTGGTAATCGACCGCAAAGTCCGGGCTGTAGCTCAAGTACGGGCCGCCGTGAATTTCGAGGATCAGAGGGTATTTCTTGGCGGGGTCGAAGTTCGGCGGCAACAACTCCCACGCGTCGATCGAACGCCCGTCTGCCGATGACTTCGCCGGCAGCGCCGATAGCTTGCCGAGGGTTACCTCGGTCAGGAGCTCGGAATTCAAATCCGTCAGCCGCAGCGCCTTGCCGTCACGCGCCAGATACACCTCCGGCAAATGATCGGCGCCGCCGCCCGTGTAGGCCACGGCGCCTTTACCGGACACCGTGAATTGGCCGCCCGAATACGGCAATTGCGTGGCTCCGAGGACATAGGCCAAATCCGAGGCCACCGGCTCTACCGAGCCGTTCAGCGACATCCTCGCCACCTTCGTGATGCCGTGATCGACATACTGGACGTACAGTCCGCGCCCATCCGCGGCCCACTGGCAATCCGCCAAAGAGCGATCGAACGACTCGCCGATGACGCGCAGATTATTGCCGTCCACATCCATCACATTGAGCCGGACGTTCTGGTTCCCCACATGCTTGTCGTGGTAACCCAGGAACGCGATGAGCTTTCCATCGGGCGAGACGGCAGGCGCATGGTACGGACCGACGTCGTGCGACAGCTGCAGCAGGCTGCCGTCCGCCACGTTCAATCGATAGATGCTCAAGATCATGGCCGTGTGCCGAGACCAATCCTGCGGCTCCCGGTTCCAATCCTTGTTGCGATTTCCCGCGAAGAAAATCGACTTCCCGTCGGGCGACCAGGCAAGAGGCCCCGCGTCGCTGAAAGGTCCCGAGGTCAGCGGCCGCGGCGTACCACCGTCGACGGACATCACGTAAATATGCCTGAACCCGGGCTTATCGAATCCCTGACCGTCAGCCCGGAAACTCATCGTATCGATCACCCGGGGCTCTCCGCCCCATTGGGCCCCGGGCGGCTTCGCCAGCTGCTTGCCGATCGTCGGCGCCGCTTCCGGCTGCAGCATCACGAACGCGATCTGCTTGCCGTCGGGCGACCATGTGATGTCGCTCGGCGCCTCGACCAGACTGGTGATGCTTGCCGACTCACCACCGCGCAGCCAATGGATCATGATCTGCGTACGCCCATCCGCCCCGGCCGACAGATACGCGATCCGCGACCCGTCCGGCGACCAACGCGGCGATGAGTAAAAACCCGGCCCGCTTGCCAGCGGCGTCTGCGCGCCGGTCGCCGTATCGATGAGCCACAGCGACTGTGACTGCCGGTCCGTCATGATGTCGTTCGCCATTCGCCCGTAAGCGATCTGCGCACCGTCCTTGCGAATCTGTGGATCTGTGACCCACTGCATGCGGAACAAGTCCTTTTGTTCCAGCACGCGCGTCCCCGCCTGCGCACCCACGGATATCAAAGTAGCGGACAAAACGACACTCATCAAACCACGCATGGATTCGACCTCGAGACCAAGTTCTTATTGGATTCCACGAAGCGGACGGACGCTGCGCTATTTATTTGTAGTGGTAGTCCACCTGAACGCCCGAGGTGCGCGGCTGCATGCTGTTGTTCGTGAACGCGGTGATATTGGCCAGCGGGACGTCGCGGTTATTGGCCACGTTGTTGCTGTAGAGCATCACGCGCCAGTGCTGCGGCGCCGCGATCGCGAAGTCGACGCGGCCGGTGGTAATGCTGTTGCTTTCCAATACGATGGGCGGTTCATTAACCCCGCTCGAAGTGTGAGTAGTGGTTTGCTCCGAGGTGTAGCGCGCTGAGGCCTCCAGCTCTCCGGTCCAGCCGGCAGAGCCGAGCGGGAAACTGTACTGGGCGATCGCACCGGCCGTATAGGCCGGCGAGTCGTCGATCCGCGCGCCCGACGGGAAGAGCAGATCGCCGCCGGACAGGACGGTCGAGTCCTCGTGCAGTCCGTTCCAGCTGAAATTGACGCCGAGCATGAGCCCCTGCACAGGCCGGGCGGAGACCGAGAAATCCACACCCGCGCCGCTTGCCGACTGGCCGTTCACGTTCGCAACGATGAAGGCCGTGGTGCCCGGGACGGGAATGCCCAGAGTCTGCTGAATGTCATTCCATTTCATGTAGTACACGGCCATGTCGAAGGTCAGGCGGTTATCGAACAGGTTGCCCTTGCTGCCGATCTCATAGTTGGTCAGCTTGTCGGGCTTCACAGGCGCGAAGTCCGGGGACACCAGCTGCACGAGTTCGCTTTGTGGAAAGCCGCTGCGAAAGCCCTGCGAGTAGGAGGCGTACATCGTCAAATCATGATTCGGGAACCATGACAGCACGGCACGCGGCGTCGTGGCATGAAACGGGGTCTCCGTGCTCAGCGTCGGCGTGCCGGGAGCCTCGCCGTAGAGGAGCAGCTGCTGCAGGCCGACATCGTCATGGAAATAGCGGCCGCCCACGGACAATTCCAACTGGTTATCCATGAAGCGCCGTGCGAGCTCGCCGAATATCGCCTCCGATTTGGAGGTATTGGCCTGCGAAACCGGGGACGGTATCAGGTCGCCGAGCGTCTGGTAGGTGTCGTCCCGCGCGTTGCGGAAAAACGCGCCGGCCGACCAGCGCCACGGGCCCTCGAGCTTGGAGGTCAGGTCGAGTTCTTCCGTGAACACGTGCGAAGACAAGTTGGTGGTGAGCGGCGGCGTGACCACGCCCGGCGCGACGTCCAGCGAACCGTCGTTGCGGAAGGTGAGGTAGCTGGTCGCGCTCGTAAAGTCGAACCACGGCGCCTGATAGTCCGTCTTGATGTCGAAGGCGTTGAAGCCGGATGTAATGGGCTGATTCTTGGTCGTAGGCGAAAAGTCGTCGGTCCCTGTGGAAGGGGCACCGGAGTCCACCTGTTCATGGGCGGCGGAGGCCTTGATGGTCAGATTCTCCATGGGAACCGCCGTCACCTTGAAGCGGATGTTCTTGATATCTTGGTCGTTGATATTGTTTCCGATCGGGCTGTTGATCCAGCCGCTGTCGTGCTCCTCGCCGACGACGAGGCGCGCCGCGAGCACATCGTCGATGATGGGCAGGTTGACCGCCATGTCGCCGCTGTAGTTGCCGCCGCCGCTGGAGGTGGTGGAACTGGTGACGCGGGCCTTGAAGTCGAAATCGTTCAACTGCGCATCGTTGGTCAGCACCCGCACCACTCCGTTCAGCGCGCTCGCGCCGTAGAGCGTGCCTTGCGGGCCGCGCAGCACCTCGACGCGGTCCAAGTCATAGGAGTTCGCGTCCGGTTGCACCGCCGATCCGACGAGACCGAACGGCACCGAATCGAGGTAGTAGCCGATGGGGCTCGGGCCGGAGAACAGCGGACCTGAGGCGGTCACGCCGCGTATCGAGAGCTGGGTTTCCCCGCCCTGGCCGGTGAAGTTGACGGCGACGCCCGGTATCAGGCCGAGGGCGTCCGAGACGCTCTGGACGCTCGACTTGTCGAGATCGGCGCCGGTGGTCACGGACATCGAGATGGGCACGTCCTGCAGGCGCTCCTCGCGCTTCTGCGCCGTGACGACGATCTCCTCGAGACCGGCCGGTTCGGTTGTCGCACCATCCGCGGACGCACCCGCGGCGGCTGCAGGCAGAGAGGCAAGGATAAGCGTGGTGCCGGGTATCAGAGCGGCGCCAAGACGAAGCAACGCTGAATTCATTTTCATCCCTTTAGTTTTGCAAGCCCACACGAGGCATCGAGCACGAGGCTGAAGGTACATGGGCGCCGAGCGCGACGTCAATTTGTAAAAATGCGTCTCCCAGGCAGTTGCCGCGCCATGACAGCGCCACCTCCCGCCTGCTGCCCGAAAAAGGCGCCCCATCGTAAGAGCCTGTATATAAAGATATTTCGTATACAGAAGCCGGCTGGAATCCGTGCGACATCGGCGCTGCGGCGTGCCGCCAGAGCAACTTGCAGGTTTGCTTAATGAACTTGCAAAAATCGCATTTACGCAAAAATGCAGCAGCATTAGGGTCGACGGCTTGCCAGATCGTTCCTGCGGCCAGTCCGCGCGGCGAATCTACTGAAAATAAAATCGCGTGGGAATATGACGAACACGAGCACCTCGATCTTACGACAGTTGGTTTCGTTCGACTCCACCTCCCGGTATTCGAACCTTCCGCTGATCGAATGGATAGCGGATTATCTGAGTGCCCGCGGTGCGCGCGTGGAACTCGTCTATAACGACGGCAGAGACAAGGCAAATCTGCTCGGAACCATCGGGCCGGAACGGGAAGGGGGCGTGGTGCTGTCGGGGCATACGGACGTGGTGCCGGTCGACGGCCAGGAGTGGACCAGCGACCCCTTCGCGCTCGAGGAACGGGACGGGCGGCTGTATGGGCGCGGCAGCTCGGATATGAAGGGTTTCATCGCGTGCAGCCTGGCCGCGCTCGACGATTGGAAGAACCTGAAGCTGCTGCGGCCTTTGCACTTCGCCTTCTCGTATGACGAAGAGGTCGGTTGCCTGGGCGCGCACTCGCTGGTGAATCGCATCGCCGGCAGCGTGCCGCGGCCCGCATTTGCCATCATCGGGGAGCCGACCGACATGAGAATCGGCGTGGCCCACAATGGAGTAACGGGCCTGCACACGACTTTTCGCGGGGTCGCGGCGCATGCGAGCAATCCGTCACTCGGCGTCAACGCCATCGATGCAGCGGCCGGGTTCGTACGGTTTCTGGGCGATATTGCCAGGCTGCCGCGAATCGCCGACAACGGCTGCACGCTGAACGTCGGGCGAATCGCGGGCGGTACTGCGACGAACATCGTCGCCGAGCGCTGCAGCGTTCGTTGGGAGTACCGCACCGACCGCACGCAGGAGGCCGCAGTCATTCAAAGGATGGTTGCCGATTACCTCGAGGGCGACGCCGTGTCGGCCCTCGAGGTCGCCAGCGAAATTGAAATGGACGTGCCGCAATTCAGCAGCCAACTTGGCGAGAAGTCGATGCAGGTGCTGACCGAATTCGGCGCCAAGTTGCCGGTGACCACGGTCCCGTTCGGCAGCGAAGCGGGAATATTCGAACGCAGCCGCATTCCCGCCGTGCTGTGCGGACCGGGCTCCATAGATCAAGCGCACCGACCGGATGAGTGGATTGCTTGCGCCGCACTTGCGGAGGCGGATCGATTCATGTCACAAGTGGGCGCATGGGCGTCGCGTACCAAACCAGATTAAACCAGATCGCTTCGCCTCCTCATCGGGGCCACGCACGGCCGCGTCACGTGTTGCTGGCAGTGACCGTAGGCAACATGCTCGAATGGTACGATTTCGCGGTCTACGGGTTTCTGACCGCGGTAATCGCAAAGGTCATGTTCCCGGCCGGCGATCCCACGGCCTCGCTGCTGCTGTCCTTGGGTACGTTCGGGGTCGGATTCCTGACGAGACCTGCGGGCGCCTTGGTATTCGGCGTGATGGCCGACCGCAAGGGCCGCAAATCGGCGTTGCTGCTGACATTCGGCCTGATGGGCGCCGCGACGCTGGCTATCGGTCTGATTCCATCGTTTGCCACCATCGGCGTCGCCGCGCCGCTGCTCGTGCTGCTGGCGCGATTGCTGCAGGGCCTCGCTGCGGGCGGTGCGGTCGGCGGCGCCACCGCGATGCTCACGGAGCACGCGCCGCCCGGACGGGCCGGTTATTTTGCCAGCTGGCAGGCGGCCAGCCAGGCAGGCGCCCTCTTGTTGGGAGCCTTGGCGGCCGCCACCGTCTCGGCGATCGTTTCACCCGGGCATCTGGTCG
>Ga0208193_1000235_pt1 | contig 35225 bp, 46 predicted proteins | sample June2015DPH_17_2_FD_184716 | JGI IMG/M metagenome (GOLD analysis project Ga0208193, IMG submission 184716) | Peatland microbial communities from SPRUCE experiment site at the Marcell Experimental Forest, Minnesota, USA - June2015DPH_17_10... | ecosystem: Environmental > Terrestrial > Soil >... | reverse complement strand
GAAACGATCGTTGAACGGCTTGAAATTGTTCAAATCGAAATAGCTGGCCGCGAAACCGTAATTTCCCTCGATCAGACGGCGGATATGCTCGCTGATCGGAATATTGCCCGGAAGAAAAGTGAGCGGGTTGGCGTGCCTCGCGGCTTCGATGCGCAGTTCCGTCACCGAACGCACCAGCTGCTCGGCCGTGCCGAGGCCCGCGTAACGTCCGGCGTCCACCAGCACGAACCCGTCGTTGAGATAGCGTTGATCCTCCGACGTCAGCACCTGGACCAGATCTTCCAGGGGCTGGCTGATTTCGATCACGATGGGATCGGCGTCCATGAAGGCGGTGCAACTTTTGCGCCCGTAGATCTCCGGGTAGTAGGGCAGCATGTACTTTTCCGTGAACCGCCGCCGGTTCAGGAGCCCGACAGGGCGGCCTTGATCCAGCACCGCGACCGCATGCAGCTGCGGGTTGAGCTTGAAGAGCTCCAGCAATTCCTGATTGCTGCTCGCGGCGGTAACCGCCGGGGCGTCGATCAGCAGCTGGCCGGCCTTGGGCGCGAACTGAGATGCGCGCCGGGATTCGGGAAAGACCGCGATTTCCCGCGCCGCAAGCACGGACTGTGCCGCGGTGGGGATGATGGCACTGGGCTGCGCCGCGGGCCGTCCGGTGGCGTAGCCCTGGACGAGCGCTACGCCCAGGTCGCGCACCACGCGCAAATCCGCGGTGTCTTCGATGCCCTCGGCGACCACGCGGCTGCCGAAATTCTCGGCCAGCTGCAGCATGGCCTTGACGGTCTGCACCTTCTTGCCGTCCAGATGAATTCCATGGCAGAAATAGCGGTCGATCTTCAAGTATTCGGGCTGTAATTCGGCCCAGAGACGCAAGCTCGATTTACCGTCGCCAAAATCGTCGAGGGCCACGGCGACGCCGATCTTGCGCAGAAACCGTATGGCGTGAGCCAGGGGGTGATGGTCCTCGACCCGCTCATGCTCGGTGATTTCTATCACCAACGAGCGAGCGGGGATATCGCATTGCTCCAATGTGGCCTGAAACTGCCGGCGCCCTCGATCCGATTCCAGTTGCATGACGGAACGCGCGGAGAAATTCACGAACAGCAACCCAGAGCCGCGGCTGCGGGCGTAGCCCGTAAAGATGACTTTTGCGGCGGCAAATTCGAGCTCGTTCACCAGGCCCTCGGCCATGGCCGCGGGAAACAGGGCATTCGGCAGATGCAGCGCGGATCCGGCGGGTCCGCGGATCAACCCTTCGTGAGCCACGATGCTGCATCCGGCGACGTCGAGAATCGGTTGGAAGAGGGGGTGTAATCGTTCTTCGGCGATCAAGGTTGCCACGGCAGGGAACTGAATTTCGCGCTGGGCGTCCGTCATAGGGTAGCGAGTCGGTGCCGGGTCACTAAGGAGATCGGCATCTTTGATTTTGCCGCGAAATTGAGCGAGGGCGGCCGTCACGTTTCGGTCGCTTGGTTTCGAGATGTAAAATGCGCAGGACTGTCACAATTGGCGGGTGGCGATGCCGCGTCGGCAGCCTGCCGGTATTGGTAAACCCTCAGACGCGGTTCAGGGCAAAGATGAGTGCCACAGGTTCACCGGGGTCCGCGCTCTTCATATTGGCAATTTATCCAACATATGCTGAACGAAACCCTCGGCGATCAACGCGCGCCATGACTCCAAAACCAGCGGTGGCATTCGGTGCGGTACCTGAAAGCCTCGTGACGGATATTGAATTACGCGATCGATGTCGCCCACCATTTCGTGGATTACCCCCAATACGCCGATCACATTGGATACCTCTTCGGGAAACGCGTGTGGCGGAGAGTCGACGAAGGCCGTGAGTCCGGGCCATTGAACCGGTACCGTCAAGAAGACCCGAAGAACGGCGCATGGCTTCGTAATGAAAATTGCCCGCTTCAAATCAGGCAATAGGTTCCGCACGAACGCGATATTCTCGCCGAAGTTGGTGGCTCGTTCCTCCAACAGGATGCTTCCCGGTGAAATACCGTTGGCCAGTGCTCTATCCCTGAATATCTGGGCTTCTGGCACGCTCCACAGGTGCTTGGTCCAATTGCCGAGCTTTCCTGTCAAGACGAGGCGAGGAGCGAGATTCTGCTTCATCAGTTCGCAGGCGTAGTCGCATACGCGTAAGTCGTACGAGCAGCAGACGACGATGGCGTCGGACGACTCCCGGGTACGCATCGAGGACATGTACGTCCACAGGCGAGCGGCGTGTTCCAGGGTTGTTGCGCGCATGATCAACGGTAGATTCACCGGGATCATCATTCTCATTGTTTCATCACTAAAATCATCCGATGCGAGTGACTCGATCTCCACAGCAACAATGGCGCGGCGGTCAGACCAAGATTCAGAAGCATCCGAATACCCATGCCGAAGGTGATGTGGTCATGCAGTACGAACCCCCAACTCACACCGACGGATTCGACCCCGTTTGGAATGGGTGACCACCCGAGCCTGAAGTACTGAGTCCCGCAGAACACAGCGACAACAACAAGGCCGACCAGTGGCCACAGCGACTTGGTTCTTTGGCGAATGGCCAGACAGGAAATTGCCCCGCCAATCACAAGCGGTAGCAGAAATAAGTCGAACCCCGTGATCGCTGCAAAGAACGAGTGGTACCAGCTTGGAACGAACATCGGTACGCCGGCTGGTCCTGCGCCGAGGGATCCGACAGGCCTCAAAATAAGCAGCAGGTTCACGAGATTAATACCGACCAACGCGACGAGCGGACCTAGGAAAAACACAGCCCATGGAGCACGGCGGGACCATGATTGAAATTCTTTACGCGCGATCATGGTGTTTGCCAGATAATCTGCGTCACCAAGGCGGGACAAGGCAGACCGCTCGGAAGTCTCGCAGTCGCGGCCCGCACGCCGTTCCTCCGCCATCAGATCGTGGAAGTGTTCAGTCAGTTCCGTCAAGTATCGTGCCACGTGACGTGGGGCCACCCCGCCGCACAGGAGTCGATCGCGTAAAAGATCAAAGTACGGGTGCATATTTCCCTTCCCCTTCTCCGAGAACGCCCTGAATCGCTTTAGTCACACCTGACCATACGCTCACGATTTGCGCCAACTTGCGCAACCCGTCTTTTGTAATGGAGTAATAGATGCGGCTGCGCCCGTTGACAGTTTGACGCTTCGATTTTAATGAGCCCTGAATCTCCAAGGCGTGAAGGCTTGGGTAAACAACACCTTCGCCAAGTTGTATCGCTTCATTTGTCTGCTTCCGGATCAACTGAACCAGTTCGTATCCATACATCTCGCGGGTTGCGAGCAACTTCAATATGAGTAGCTCGGGTACACCGTTCATGAAATCCGGGTTGCCTTTTCGCATGGCGCACTCGCATACCTATTACTGATAGGTATAATACCTCATGGTGAAAGTTAAATACAAGATCAAGTGGCACATGCGGATGTGAACCGTGCGAGCGCCGGTTTGTCTAGATCTCGAGGACTTTACGGAAGAGGGCGCGGCCGTTGCGATATCGCAGGGAAAAAGAACGCTCGCGCGCGGCGATTTTTTTGGCCGTTCTCCTGACGCATGTCGGACTGACGTTCATGTTGATCAGGTCGTCACATTTGCGGGCTGTCGGAGATATCACCGCTGCGCCATTATTTGTCTATTTTCTGAGCAAGGTGGAACAGAGCGGCGATATCATCACAAGTGGCGCCGACAGGCAGCGTGACCACTCCAGAATCCTGCCGCCCAAGTATCAGGTCCGAAAGGCCCCTGAATTCTCACCGCCACCCGATCTGCCGACCGGCGAGAGCAATGCTCCTTCACTTCCTTCAATTGATTGGGGAGTTGAGGCAGAGTTGGTTGCTCCAGGCATAGTCAACGAGGGCGAAGCGGAAGGGCGCGGCCATCGCAATTTATCCGGGCCTTCGCCGGCACAATTGGAGCGGAGCCTCAGGCCTATCGACACGCGAAGCGCCTGTCACTCGCCCTGGAAAGTACCCAACGGGTTGTCGGTAGGCCGTAGGCAGCCGCGTAACGATTTATTCAAGGATATGCGTGATTGTTTGGACGAACGGCTTCTGGATCCGTTGCCGTGAGCGGTGCCGCTGATAGCCGAGCGCCACTTCGAGCGTCTCGCGATTCCCGGAATTTTCGTTGAAGACCAAGCCGTTCTCCCGCTGCGAACTGAAGATAATGGGGACTGAGAGACATTGTTGGACGCACCCTACGGCGTCTCGAGTTTCGGCCACTCGTGATTCATACCGTTTTGGTGCACAACCATGCCTATAACCTTTCCACTGGTATCCCTAATGACAGTGAATTGTGCGTTCCATTGTTTAAGGTAAAGCTCCGTGCTGGACAATGCCCCGAGTTCAAACTTTGGTTGCCCAGCTAATTGGGTAAATAGTCGGCCCGCTTCGCGGCTAATCGTCATTCTAATCGAGGGTCCGGCATCATAATCACCCAACATCGAATCCATCAGAGCGTCATCCAGTCTAACGTCAATTGTATCTTTGACTCGAGGTGCACTGAATGTGCGGCCATTTTGAGTATGAGTTGCGCTGACCACTTTACCATCGGCGTCTTTGACAAACGTCACGCGTGCATCCACTATTTTCCAGAAGTAATCAGTCTCCGATTTGGGGAATATCTCGTACTTTGGTTGGTAGCCTAGTTGTGCAAACACGTGGTCTCCCTCCTGACTGACGGTCAGGATTGGTCCCTTATAATCGTACCGTCCAACGATGGCGGCCACCGCGGCACTCGATATTCGTGCTGAACTGCGCGACGCTTCCTTGATAACGCCTCCGGGCTTACGCGTGAAGTTGACGCCGGTTACCCTGCCGCCTCCCAGCGTCACACCCGCGATCTTTCCGGCGGAATCTCGGATAAAATTTATATGGGGCGAAAACCATTGGTCACTAGAAAACTGGTCCCTTATTGTCGGAACGAGCGCAAATTCGCCATGATGTGCATGCCGCCCAAACAAGATGCCGTCTCGCAGAAAAAACGTGTACTGAGTTTCAAGTTCCTCACTCCAATAAACCCCGGTGTAGGGCAGAAAGTCGGGCGCAACCGCAGCAGCGGTCGCCGGAATACGTTTACTTTCGTTGACAGCACCAGGCTGGGTGATTTTCACAGACATTCCGCCGTTTGCCTTCGGCGAAAATTCGATGTTGGCGTGAAGCTCTTTGCTATAGAAATGTGCGGGCCCGACCGGATGCAACTCCAACGGCGGCCGGACCTCACCGGCTACCCACAGTTTTCCATCCTTTACCACGGCGGTGAATATTTGGTTGATCTTCGGAAGCGGATAGACGCCAGCAAATTGTTCGAGATTCTTTGGTTCGATCGTTAGGTAGGTCGGTTCACGCAATTCCGGCTTTTGCTCCGGTTCAGTCATTTTGTCGCCGATGTAAATGGATGCTACCGCCTCCGCAATCCGACTGGGATTAAAGTTCGCCAGATTGCTGAGCACGGCAACACCGAGCTGTTGCTCCGGAAACCATAGGACCTCGCTGCGATAACCCGCATCTCCGCCCCCGTGTGAGACTGTTTGCAGTCCGCGATAAGCACCAAGCTCGAGACCTAATCCATAATCGATCTTCGTGCCATCCGAAAGTATGCCGCGCTCCTGCATTCGGGCAATCCCCGCCGCCCCGCCCACCTTGGAATCACGAAAATTATCCAACCACTTGGCGAGATCACTGGCCGTGGTAAATAGGCTTGTCGCCCCTACATTGGCGTAGTTGAGCGGTTCTGCCGCATAAACGTTATCGTCCTTGCTGTAAGAATATGCGCGGCCCGGCACCAATTGAGTCAGGTCCTGATGAAAATGGGTGCGCGTCATTCCCAAAGGACCAAAGATTCGTTCCGTACAAAATTGGGGAAACGCTTTGCCGGAGACTCGGGTAACAATTTCGGCGAGCAGAGTGAATCCTCCGTTGGAATAGAGGAACCTAGTGCCCGGTGGAAAATTCAACTCTTTCTGCCGAAACAGCAACCGTAGGATCTGGTCCTGTGTGATTACGTCCTCCAAGCTCCAACCCGCGAGCCCAAGCGTCTGCCATTGGTCCCGGATACCGCTGGTGTGATTGAGTAGGTTCCGGATCGTGATCTTGTAGCCGTAGTCAGGCAGCTCCGGCAGGTATTTGCGGATGTCATCATTTATCGACAGCTTACCGTCGGACTCGAGAAGAACCACAGCCATGGCGGTGAACTGTTTGGAAACTGACGCGACATGAAAGATAGTCTCTGGAGTGATTGGAATGCCGTATTCGAGATTGGCGGCGCCATATCCTTTTGCGAAGACAATCTTACCCCTATCGATGACCGCGACCGAGGCGCCTGGGCTGTTCGGAGTGTCCCATTCCTTCAAGATGTCATCGATCTTGTTGTCGGGTGACGCCTGGCCAGCTGGTGCGAGATCCGAACCCCCCGATCGGGGCACCGCGGGTGCGGCGGCTGCAAGAGGCAGCATTGCGAACAGGCAGATGAACAAGATTCGCAGCGACATCATCGGTAACAGCGACAACCGCTGCCTAGGAAGTACAGTTTGAACAATCGTGCTCAACTCATGGCCCCGTGCTTGCGGGAGCCAATATTATGACGAATCTACGCGCAAGTGCGCTACTACCAATTGCTGTTTGCATGCACTCAAGCTCAACAGATCGGTGGAGGGCTCAACTTGTTTAGAGCCATGCGTCGAACAGGGGCGGGACTGGGTCGCAAGCGCCTGGTCGCCGACCCTCCCCCGATGCTCGTGAGGCGGCATGCCGCAAAAGCGGAAGCTCGTCACGTAATTTCTCGCCTCCCATAGCGGTGATGGAACATCAGTGTACGCTGCCATATTCTGGTTTTTCGGCGCTTTCATGGGGTAGGCTGCCAACAGTGGTGCGCAACCGAAGCGGCTATTTGGATCAAACTGTAGCCGCGTACACCGAATGACTGATCATCGATCTATGAATTCAACGCAAGTCGCGGTTTTTGCCGCATCGATTGGAACAATCATCATTATAGCGGTGCTGGCAACGGCGTTTCCGGTAAAGACACCGGACGTCACATCGCAGGCTGCGAATCTAGCCGCGCTAACATCGAGATACCGCAGGTGGGATGCCGCATTCGGCACCTGCTATTTTATTACGTGCCTGCTATGCACGGCGTTGATCTGGACGCTCTTCGTCGCATGGTCTCGGTGGCATTCGAGCTTGCTTGTCGATGCCGACGTCAAGCTGACGACAGGGCCGGCATATTACTTTATTCCCGCTTTTTTTTGGTCGCTTCTCGTAGGTATTGCGCCCGTAAACTGGGTCGGTATTCGCGTTTTGAAGACGCGCTACCAGGAATACGAGATTTATCGCAGTCTGAAGGCCAATTCTAGCGTTTCCCGGTTTAATCGCTTTGCCAACTTCGGATACGCGCTTGCTTGCAGTACCGCTCTCTTCCTCGGCCTAAACTGGTATGTCCTCGTACGTCAAGACGGCCTGATTGTTCATCGTGTATTCGCGGTTACGGAGGATCGCTATAACTACGCCGAAGTACGCTCAATAAGAACCGCCCCGGCGTTGATTGCACCGAATGGCCATACCGTGTATCGGCGAGAATTTGTTGCAACCTTTTCAGACGGACGAAAGTTATCCACCAACTCGCTCTTGATGAAGCTTCCGGAAGCACGCAAGCGCACGTTGATGGCGCTCATTTCCGCGCGAAGCCATATACCTGTCCAAGAGATTTCTGTATTTCAGCGCGGAGAACTCTGACTTGTCTGTAACGCGTAAGGCGGCAGCATTTGGAATACAAGAGACACCAGCCAGATGCCAACTCGGCTAGGTCTTCTTCCTTTCCGAACGATTATTAGACCGCGGCCTATGGTAAACGAGCTTGTCCGGAGCGGTCAGTGGTGAACGTCTCATAGGGGTCGAAAGTACGCATTGGCGGCCCGACGCCAGGCGACGGTCTCTACCCGGCCAATTGTAGACACTCGAGCGCGCGAAGCGCTTTCTCCGAACCCGCCGTTGTCCGAGGTTGAGAAATCCGTATGACAGCAAACCCTGTGATGGCCATCACACGCCAATCCCTCAAATGGCGCGATGATCCGTCCGTCGCCTGGGAAAGCGGCGACGGAACAAGGACGTGGGCTCGATATGCAAATCTCAACGATTCAATCGAGCATCGACTTCTCTCGCATTGGCGCGCTTCTTATCCTGCTGACGCTGCCCCCAACCACCTACGCCACTGTCTATAAGTGCACCGCAAAGGACGGGAGCGCCGCCTATTCGGACCAGCCGTGCGACACCAGCGCGCAGGCCATTCAAGTCACGCCTGAGCCGCTGCACTCGACACCCAACTCCACGGCGCAATCCACCGCGCCAGGCAACGGCCAGCTCAACGCGCCACTGACTCCCGCAATAATCGCCGCGGCGCAGGACAAATCTGCGCGCGAGACCAAGGCCAGCCTTTGCAGCACGAAGACATTCAACGATTGGATCAAGTCCCTGGGCCACCCACTTCCGGAGCCGAATGTCCGCATTGCCAAATTGATCGAAATCAGCAATCAGTGCCGGCGCCCGCTTGGGTTGCAGGACATGATTCCGCCTGTCCCGATCGCAGCCCCGAAGCCAATTCTAGAAGGCCCCGAGGGCGAAGCGGCGGCCGCCAATCTTAAGGAACTCGTAGAGAGCGGCTCGATCGAGCGGCTGCAAAAATATCTTTCCGCGCCGGGCGTCGATATTAACGATCGCCCAGGCATCGACGAAGCGTTGCTCGACTATGCGGCCGAGCAGAACCAAGCGAAGGTCGCTCGCTTTCTCTTAGAGCATGGCGCCCGCGTGGACGCGACGCAGAACCATGGCCGTACTGCCGGTTATACGGCCCTGCATCGTACTGCCGTTGCGAATGCCGCCGAAGTCGCACAGTTGCTCCTCGCGAGCGGCGCCGAAGTGAATTTCCATGGACCCCTTGGAACTACGCCATTGATACTGGCGGCATCCAACGGCAGCCGTCGAACAGCGGAAGTTCTCCTCGATCATGGCGCCGACGTATCCACGCCCGACGGGCACCGCGAGACGGCGCTCAGCCAGGCGACCGCTCATAATCACGGCGACATAGTCCGATTGCTGCTGATACACCTGCCCGCGCCGAGCATCGTCAACATGAATGCGGTGGCCATGCGCGGCGACCTCGAAGCGCTGCGCCTGATCGTCAGGCATGACGAATTGGTGCACGACGTTCGCACCTCGATGAAGAACGAAGCTCTTCGCTTTACCATTCTCGGCGGTCCTACTCCGCTCGAAGATCGAAAGCAAATGATCGAGCTGCTGCTGGCCGACGGCGCTGACATCGACAATCACCAACCTGGGTTGGACGTGATTCCTTTGATGCTGGCGCCCACCCCGGAAATGGCCGATTTCTTGTTCGCGCACGGCGCCAACAAGAAGGCGAAATTGACCGGCGCGCAACTGGCACGTTGGTTCGTGTGCAACAACTCCGGCAAAGATCCTCTGGGCACACTTCAGGTGGTTGTTGCCCGTGGTATAGACATTGGCGGCGCGACTCCCAATGGCGACAGCGCGTTACCTTGCGCAACGTACGCTAACAACTTAGCGCTAGTCGCCTTTCTCCAGGCGCACAACGTTAGCGCCGGCCGTTCTGGTTCGAATCCCCAGAATGCGGTGCCTCCCCCCGCAACAGCCGCAGCTCAAGGAACGCAGCTGTTCCCGATGCGCGCATGCGTCCAACTTGATTCCATCGACAACACCCATACCCCCATCGAGCTGTATTCGTCTCTCAATGACTGCATGCGAAACAATCGCGATGCCGACGCCGTCAGCTTGTTTGTCCTTGCCGGAATGGATAGCAGTTTCGACTCTGTCCGGGTCGCCGACAAGACAGCCGGCCAGGCGCGCGTAATTCTGATCATGGGCCTCTTCGGAGGGATGGCCGCCGATGTGCATGCTCGCTTCGAGACGGCCATGAAAGCTCTAATGGACCATCCATCTCGTCACGCAATCCTTTGCGAACAGGTCAAAAAAGTCGGACCGCCACAATATTTTCCTGCCTACATGGTCAGCCACGGATTGGGCGTCATGCAAAGCGCGCTTGCCAACCAAGCGCCACCCACACCGCTCGAGCCGAAATTCGACGCCGCCGCTACCTGGAGGGACCTGATTACCAACTACCTCGATTGCGGTGGCGCAGCGGCGCCGTCGCGCTCAGTGGCAGGTTCGGAGGAGCAAATCGATCGCTGATCGGCCAATCAGAGACATTCGGAGAATTGAATTCGCGACCGCTAAGCCGCTATTCCTGCGCGGCGTCGCCCTGTAAAAAAACAACTGTAGCTTCGACCTATAGGCTGCGTGGTCCATACCATTCCGATCGCGCGGCAGGATCCTCGACCGTCATGTTAGCGCCCTCCGTCGGGCGAATGGGTATCGACGTCATATCAAAGTCGTCGAGGCAATAGACATTGACGCCAAAATGATCGGGGGCAGCTCGCTTGCGATGAAAAACGTAAATACCGCAATGTCGGCAAAAGTAGTGCTTCGCTCTTCGAGTGTTCCATTGGTAAAGCGTAAGCAGTTCCTCGCCCTTGACCACGGTCAACGCGTGCTCTGGAATCTTGGCCATCACGGCGTTCCGTTTGACACATAACGAGCAATCGCAGGTGGTGAGTTCGGAGATCACCGCATCAACGCGAAATCGTATCGCCCCACAATGACAAGAACCTTCGAACATCGTCAGATATCGACCTCGCCTTGCAGATAGAAAACAACCGTCCCTTCTAGCTCCACGCGATCACTCCGGACCCGGCAAATGATTTCTCCGCCGCGTCGCGAGGCTTGATAGGCTCGAAAGTTCGCTTTATTCAATCGGTTCGCCCAATAGGGCGCCAGTGCGCAATGCGCCCCGCCGGTCACCGGATCTTCCGGGATGCCCTTCGCGGGGGCGAAGTAGCGACTGACGAAGTCATAGTTGCCGTCCCCTGACGCAGTAACGATGACACCGCTTCGATCCATGCGGGCGATCGCCGCAATATCAGGAGCGAGTTCACGCACAACCTGTGCGCTTTCCAGCAAGACGAGATAATTGAAGGTATCGGCCACGACCTCGACGGGTACGACGCCCAACGCCGCGGATAACCCCGGAGGCGTTGGAACAGGTTTAGATAGTCGCGCCGGGAAATCCATGACGTAGCCGGCGTTTGACCGGTTTACGGTCAAAGGGCCGCTTGCCGAATGAAAGACCACCCGACGGCGACCCGGCTCCAGTCGCTCCATCACGACTGCTGCACTCGCCAAAGTGGCATGGCCACAAAGCGGTACCTCGGTAGTTGGCGTAAACCAGCGAAGACGATAGTCCTCGCCTTGGGGAATAAAAAAGGCCGTCTCCGCCAGATTGTTCTCTCCCGCGATGGCTTGCAAGACTGCGTCGCTAGGAAAGCTATCCATCGGCATAACAGCCGCAGGGTTACCTGCAAATCGGCGACTGGTGAAGGCATCAAGCTGAAATATCGCCGTGCCCATTGGGAGAGTCCTGTTTGCTGCTCACTCGGAGTTTATTGACGATGAAATTATATGATAACGGTTAAGCGGGCCGCCACAAAGCTGCCACCCACGGTTGTCTCCTCCGGGTCGAGACGCGCCGGCGGGCAACGGCCCTCCGAGCGACCGGTTCCAGCCGGCCAAAAGCGGAACTAGAGCACATTGGAATGCTTGCCGAGAAGCAGCCATTCGCGGTGTGCGGTAATCTAACTCGCAATGTTCAACGAGCCTAGTCGTAGCGCAAGATTTGAAGTACGAGAGGTACTGCGGCTAAGGCTGCCGCGTGGCCCCACGATCATTTTTGCTGGCCGCGTTCTTGAGGGCACAATTCACTCGGGGATGGACATTCAATTTGAACTGCAGTCGGGACTCTACTGCAGCTCTCGAATCACAGCCGTCGAATGTATCGACCGAGTCTCCGTAGGGGAGAGCATGACCGGCCTCTAAGGTTCACTACGGTTATCGCATTCCAATTTGAGGACGACTGTCCCGGCAAATTCAAATTGCCGCGCCCCCTGCCAAGACTTAACGCCAAATGGGTTTTCCCACTTCTTAAGGTGGAGAATTCGGCTTGGCTCAGCCAGTGGCGATGTGGCCGAACCTGGCACACTATGTACTGCTGAGTTTAGACGACTTGGTTCAGTTGATAGCCCTACCAACCGTGGATGCCTGCTGGGAATAGGGGCGTACCGCAGCAAACGCGGTTCCAAATACCAAAAAGCGGGCGCTGCCGGCAGGCCGGATAGATTCGATAGTGCCCGCTCGCTGTGGACATCGTTCGGTATATTCATCAATGCCTAACCTGAGGTCAATCATGCACATTGCGCCGGTCTACGATTTTCCGCCATTTGACACCGGTCTTTTTGACGCCGCCGAATTTCTTATGTCGGACGGAAATGCGCGGGTTCGGACATCATTTTGCAATTCAACCGCGTCAGGTGGCATGAGTTCACCGCGTCGTACAACTGCTCGACGGAGCAGGTCAAGAGTGCATACTTCAAGCTTGTGAGACTCGATAATTCCGAGCGTCTAACGCAGTACGTCGTGGCAGACAGTGCGGTCTCGAAGGCATACAAGGAACTTCACCACTTCCGGGTTTTCTTGGACGAACATGGGTGTCATGAGCTATTCGCGGAATCATTTAGCGCCGTCCCCGATAGCGGTCGGTGGCATCAGGCGGGTTAGGGTCGAAAGGGTGAGTTCGCCGGCGATCTCCATCCATGGGGCGGCAAGCGGCCAAAGCGGTAATCCATCACATAAGAATGCGTGCCGGTAAGCAGCCATTCGCGGCCAGCGGTAAGCTATCGCAGATGATCAGCCCTCATCGATGGATGCCCGTATTCCGGGTTGCCTTGCTTGGCGTAGCCGGGCGCCGCAACTTAACAATGAAACTGCCAATCAGTGTGGGTTTGCTGTTGATGATGCTCGATGCGACTGCAACTCCGTGCGATGGAGTTGGCAGCGCGCTCACGGGAGAGCGTAGTGCCGAGCTGGCGCCTGTTATTGCGAGCCAACTTCATATCAACGAGGCGAGAATTGTAGGTTCGCTGCGCTATTCGGGGTGGTACATAATTCACGCGGAGACGCCAGCATCAGATCCGCCATATCTTTTCTTCAATGGTGACCCGATGCGCCATAGGTACGTGGCACTCTGGAGTGGCGGGGCTATGGTGGGAGAGGGATCGAATATCGAACGGTGGGTACTTAATAACGCCAAAGGAATTCCAACGAAGTTGGCCGCGTGTTTCGCCTACCAAGTAACGCCTAAATGATGTAGTCGCGGCGTGGCATTCATCGAAATTCAGTTCCTTCAAGCGGACAGCCGCCAGTGTCACCAGAGGGTCGAGAGTACGCATTGGCAGCCCGACGCCAGGCGACGGTCTCTACCCGGCCAACTGCCTGAGCGCGAGCCTTAGAAGGAATTGGAGTTATGCGACCGGATGTCGTATTCACCGTAATTTTTAACAAAGACGGGAACCCCCTGGCGAGCCCGACCGTCCTTGGTGAGTTTGGCCGCGAAGTGTGCGTGGAAGTCCCCAATGTTATGCGAGCTCTGGCTTTGGCAATGGCGCCTGACCAGGAGGGACGATCCTTCACGTCCGCCATGGCCATCTTTCAAGATAACGCTTGGCAGCCTCCCAAAGAGATGTCGATGAAGGCATATCTATCCAAGACCCCGTCTTTTGAATACACAGTACCAGACGCTCCCTATCGATTCGTGGTGATGCCACGAAGGATCGTACCCGTATCGCCGGACGAGCAATATCTGGCTGTCGGCGAAACCAGCTCCACGACAATTTGGCATTTCAAATGACGATTGGGCGGAGCCACCCGGACAGCTTGGCCCTAACTTTCCCAAAAATACCATCACAGGAATGTTGGTCACTTGGAGCTGCGAACACTATTTGACTATTTTGCGGAATAGGGGTGTTTCGATCAAAATAGGATGATGCACAACGACCCCCGAGTGCAAATTCGACCGGCACGTGAATCGGATGCTGCGTCTGGCTGTGACGCCGTCAATGCAGTCGCCGCGGAAAAGTGGTACTTGGCTACCGTTGACGGTTTCTCGCTCGAGCAGACCCGTACCTTCCTAAGACGCGTGATCGATGGCTCGCTTCCACAGGTGCTGGCGGTTGTGGGAGACGAAGTGGTCGGCTTTTGCGACATACTCCCGAATCCTGTGAAAGGTTTCACTCACGTAGGCCGGCTCGGTATGGGCGTTCGTTTAGAATGGCGGCGGCAAGGTATAGGACGGCGAATGTTGGAAGCGTGCCTGTCTCTCGCGAGGTCTGCGGCCATCGAAAAAGTCGAGCTAGAAGTTTTCTCGGATAACGTCGGGGCCATATGGCTTTACGAGTCCGTTGGCTTTGGCCCTGAAGGTCTGAAAGTTCGCGGTCGAAAACTCGAGAACAGGTATCAGGACGTCAAACTTATGGCGTTATGGCTTTGATCGCGCAGCGATGACCCCTCTTCTAGTTCGGTGGGTTCTCGGGTGGCATTGGCCCCCTGCACTTCCCCAGGGCCGCCGAAAACGCGCGAGTTACTGGGCACGAAGGTACCCTTCGCAAACGATTGAATCTTCTATCGGGCGGCAGTCGGCCAAAAGCGGTACTTCGTCACATAAGAATGCACGCCATAAAACTGCCGTTCGCGGCAAGCGTTAAGCTTGCATTTATGTCTATGGACTCAGCAGCGTGGCACAAGGAGAGATCGCGTGTTTCGCGCGCCTTACTGTCATTCTAAAGAGATTCAATTTCACTGTCGACCCTGGCTGGAACCCAAAGGACTTGGACGCGTTTCCGATGTCGTGCCAAGAAGGTTCCATTCTGGTTGAAGCGGTAACTCCCGATGGACTCGTCGTGACCGGTCCAGCTAGTCTCATAGCAGCTCTTAGAATTGGTTATGCTGCGGAGGTATAGTCCAGCGCGCGCGGCGACGCCTTGTCGCTGTCTATTTCCGGCCGCTCCATCTCGGCGTGCAACAAACCTCGGCGCTTGGCTCCCCGGCGCGGCCCCGGCGCAGCGGCGGGGCCGCGGAGAACAGTCCAGTTAAATGACCACATTCGGCATAGTCTTGAATGTCGCAGCCAACCTGTTGGTGGCCTATTACGGCTGGCTGTTTATCTTTAGAGCACGCGTAGTCGTAAGGCAGGCACATAGCAAATACCGATGGAACTTCTTCCTCAAGCCCTGGTACTCCATTTTCCTGCGCTGCATAGGACTCTTCGTTTTGTTGCTGATAGCCGTCACGGACTACGCGTTGCTAACGGTCAGATGACTGCATGGCGATGCGCAGAAGTCTTCAACGCCAACGCCGTCTAACAATCGGTTCGAGCGATCGCGGGCCGCGTCTTCGGTGAGCCAAGGAGGGAGTCGATGATTGGAATAAAGTGCCTTCGTTTGACGCTGGCGAATCCCCGCGTCGCTCAGCCTCATCGTTAGATGCGTGCCTTTTACTCGCGCCTACCCGCGGCCTTGGCGATTGCGCCATGGGCTTACTTTCTCTGGTCTGGGTATGATCTTTGCTATGGACGCGGCGCAACGCCCCCCAATAGCGGGCAGGTTCATCTGTATGTGGTCGCACCAGCCGTGGGCACCGCCGTCGCCGTTGTACTTTTGGCTTTAGCACACAAAACACCGCGGTGGCTCGGCTGGGGTTTCTTCGTTGTTCAAATCTTGGCACTGGTCGTTGTTATCTTGCCGTGGGGTGGGGGTATTTAAATCGGGTAACGATACCCTCCATGGATATGGGCAGCGGTCTCATGTTCTGCCGCCGCAAAGCCGACACCGGCCACGGGCCGCTTGGGGTCGGCGGGCGAATTGTTATCGATAAATCGTCTGGAGAACTGAACGATACGACGCTTGATGGAGGCTGTAGCATCGTCAACGTCGAATACGACCTCACGACTCATCGAGTTGTCGATATCAGGTGCCATGGCGAGGCTTGAGGCAAGTTCTAGCTTTGCCGAGAGGCGGACACTCCTGAAAGGCAGATGAGGGTCGAGAGGACCTGTCAATATAAGCCGCGGTACAGCATCAATAGGTATTTCGGCCGCGATCACCTTGGCAGCCGAAAGGGGTAATTGATCACAAGGAACTCATCGCCATGAAGCAGCCGTACGCGGCCTGCGATAAGCTACCATCAGATCGTCATGCCGCCCTCGTATAGACCTGTTAAATGATAGTCAAAGCCGCGATGGGCGTATCCGTTTTTGCGACACTCGCGTTTGTGGTGGCGAACACCGGCGTTCTCATCCGGTTTCGTCGTCAAGTCGAAGGGACCGATCTCTTCGCCGTCTTTTTCGAGAAGGGTTGGGGACGGGCAAGCAGGCATTACGGTCTCCGGGTCGAGTATCTGATGGCACCGCCAAAGCCGCCTCTTGAAGCACGGATGTCAATTCAACTGCGGAGGCTTTATGTCGCCTTGCGAGTTACGGCTATTGGCGCGGTCCTGAGTGGCAGCTTTGCCGTTCTCGTCGGGGTAGCCAGCGTCGTCCGATGGTAAGGTCTTGGACCCACGTTACGTTTCGCCGCACAAAGGGTTTTGCTGTGCGCAGGCCTGGAAACCAATGGCGACGTCGTTGCGCCAAGGTTTTGACCTGCTTGCTGAGAGCCTGTCGGCCGGCCGGTCCGGTCCCCCGATAGCATTATCTAAATCTCAGAGGAGCATTGAGCATCATGAACTTTTCTTGCGCTGTGGCGCTAACCGGACTTCTTCTCGCGTCGGTCTATCAGGGGACCTCCCTTAGCGCCGAACCGGCCGGTTGGCAGCCATCGCCAGGTCATACCCAGATCCCGATCTGGCCAGGCGTGGCCCCCGATGTGCAGTCCGTCCCGGGACCGGAAACCAGCGCCGACGGGGACGTGACCAACGTGACCCGGCCTACGATGACAATCTATTCGCCTAGCGGGAAGAACACCGGCGCTGCGGTCGTTGTGATTCCGGGCGGTGGTTTTGTGGGGCTCGCCATAGATTTCGAAGGCACGGAGGCTTGTGATTGGCTGACGTCCAAAGGCGTCACTTGCGTATTGCTGAAATATCGTGTGCCGAGTACGCCTTATGTTTGGCAGTGCAAATGCCGTCCGCACAATAGGTCAATATCGACGCAGTCGCTGGAGGACGCACAGAGAACCTTGAGGCTGGTTCGCTCTCAAGCTGCGCAATGGCAAATCGATTCACACAAGATAGGTGTGCTCGGATTTTCAGCGGGCGGGTATCTGGTCGCGGAAGTGAGCACCTACTTCAATACTGATCTTTACACCCCCGTCGACGCGGCGGACCATGAAAGCGGCCGCCCGGATTTTGCCATTGCCATTTATCCCGGCCACCTGGCCCTAGCCGAGAACAGCATCGCGCTGAATCCCACCATCAAAAGTCACATCACCGCCCAGACCCCCCCGACATTCCTTTTGCAGAATGAGGACGATCATGTGGATAGAATCGAGGACGTGCTGAGCTATTACATGGGACTGAAGGCAGCCAACGTACCCGTGGAGTTGCACGCCTATGCGCAAGGCGGTCATGCGTTTGGTCTTAGGCCGTCGAAGCTGCCCGTGTCTGGGTGGCCTCAATTGGTGGAGAAATGGCTGGGGACGATTGGAATGATTCCGCAGTAGGCGTCCTCGGTCCTCAATTGGCATGATAGGGAGCGGTCATCCGCGAAGGTCTGCTGCTGCAATGTCGGAGATTGTGGCGACTAAAACAAAGCTTCTAGGGTAACGTCATGGAAGAAGTTGAAGAATTAGGGTTCAGTAGTCGCCTTCGCCGTATCTTCTTTTTCTTTATAGCTTTTGGCTTTCTAATTGTGGGGATACTTCAGCTAGCTTGGGCAGCGTCCGTAGGGTTGAAGTCCTTTCAAGCTAGTGAGTGGCCCACGGTTTCGGGAACAATCCTGGCATCTGCTACTAGGGTGGATCGCGTAAGAGGCGGCTCGGCGTATACGCCGACAGTGAGCTATCGATACGATTTCGCGGGGCACCCTTATGAGGGGAGTCGAATCACCGCAATGGACTCCGCCGAAGGGGAGCAGACCGTGAGTACCATTGTTAAGGCATTTCCGCCAGGCCGAATAGTCGACGTTTACGTTGACCCAAAAAACCCTGGTTATTCACTGCTCAAACCTGGTTTTTTCGCATACCTATTTTTTTGGACTGCCTTGGCTCTCATGGCAACCGTCGCCGGAGGCATTGGCGTAGTCTTCCTCTTCCGAAGCAAGAAAGCCGGTGCTCGCAATTTGGGTCCCCGATAGCCTGCCATCCGGTTTGCAGGCATTGATAGGCAATGGGTGGGCTGGTCATTTCACGTGCTTAGCAACCTTGCCAGCTGCTGCCAATGCATTGAAGTTCGAGATCAATGAGGGCTTGGGCCAGTCGATCATCGGATGGCGAGAGACGTAGGTCGTACTGAAGGACGGTAGTTTCGTGGTCGTCTCCGGCAGCTAGGCTGACAACCCCGCGAACGGGGTCTGCCGAGGGCACGAAGATGCCCGTGCCGATGCCGTCGTGGTGCGCCGGCGTCGTGAATGTCACTAGCTTCGGATTCAGGTAGGTGTACTTATCGTCGGGGTAAGGCTTGATCTTCGAGAAGTCCGGGGAAGGGAACCCTTCAGCCTTGACCCGCGCTATAAAGTCCGCCATGACATCCGGGAATAACCGGGCGGACACTTCAGCGACGTCAAATCGCCCAGAGGTGCCTCCATAGCTTTCGATCGCCATCACGCCCCGACCTTTAACGGGTTCTCGAGGAATGATTTGCGGCGGCGCGCTCGGAGTCACGATGATGAAGGCGCCATTGGAGCCACTCCAAGTTTGGCAATGCCAGCCGCGGGGAGCAAAGACGCCGGGCCCCTCGGCTGCCCTGTAATACGCAATCCGGGCCGCCCCGACCGTGGTCTGATTCGGCAATGACTTGGGAGCAGGATGGGGAGCGGCTCTCGGTTCAGCGCCCGCGCCGCCGATCGCTGGGCATGCGACCGGGTTTGAAGAGCGGCTTTGCCTCCCGAAACGATTTTCGTGGCAGCAAAGCGGACGTTGGTGTCCGACCGCAGAGGGTCGAGACGCGCCGTTGGGCAACGGCCCTCCGAGCGACCGGCTCCAGCCGGCCAAATCCGGTCTGCCAACACCGAAAGAGGATCGCAGCAAACCGGTCATTCGTATCGTGTGCCGCGGAGCTGCCTACAATCTTGCGACCGTCCTCCTAAGTACACGGGTACCGCTTGCGAAGATAGTCGATCAAGAAAGCGCCGGCGGTTTCAGACCGAGGATAGGTACCAGGCTTTGGATTGGCCATTTCTAGTACTCGCCATGGCTCAATATCGACGGGGAAGCACGCACGATTGGCCTTGGGAATGCTCTCGCGTATCTTCAGGTACGCGTCAAGAACCCCATAGACATAGGACTCGCAGTCGAAGTAGGGAATATCGCCCTTGGCGGTATCGCCGACAACGGAACATGCCTCGTAAAGATAGTCCACCGTGACGGAGTGACGCGGATAGCGAGTATCGGAAGGATTTATGGCGAGCGCCACGCTCGGCAGAAATGCAAGTATCATCGGTATCAGTTTTTGCATGGCGCTTAGCCGGTGGTGCATGAACCCATGCCATCAGCATATCAAGCTCCGTTGTTCGTATGTGAACGCACTGCCCGAAAGCGGTCACCGGTGTCCGACGGGTTCGGGTCGCGACCTGTCTATGGACGCCCGTCTTGCCCGCATCGGGCGGCAGTCGGCTCAAGAGCGCGCGGTCACGATGCAGCGTGGGTGGACATCAAGCGGACAGTCACGGTCTCTAACAGCTAGTGACTTGGCCAGCATTAATAGCTACTACAAACCCCGCCTTAAAAGTTAGATAGAGCGAGTTCAGGAGATCATACCCACCGTCGCAATGGCCATCGTCCGTAACTTTTCCCTGATAACCAATGAAGGCCTGGTCACCACTACGTAAGAGCCCCGAGGGAAATACCTTCTCCACGCTCCCGACGGGCGCACCAAGCCAAACACCGTTGTTGAAGGTCAACGGCTCGTATAGTTTTGGTAGGACGGGGCACTCGGGTGACGGACGATCATTGGCAATTCTCTGGACGTCCACCTCTGTGACGGCGCGTTCTGGGCCGCCCATTTCACCCGAGGCCTCGATCCAAATGCGAACGTTGTCGCCGTGATTTAGCGCGGTGTAGCAGAGCCAATAGACGCTACCTCCGGCATCCCCTTGGTGCTTGATCGATCCTGATTTGATAGCGCTCATCACCTCTGGAAGCGTGGTCTCCTCAAAGGCAATTTTCAGCGGGCCCATGGTTAACCCTTCGGACGGTTTCGTGACTGCGCGCCAGGCTGTCTCCGGGTCGCTTATGGACTCATCAATAACCGGAGGTGGGGTTCCTGCCAACGCCGCCGCAAAAGACAGAACGGCGCTACCTAATCCGCATCCCAGTGACTTCCTGCGAAAAGTTCGACGCTTATTCGTTAACTCTGAATTGCGCATAGCCCCTCCGATAGGTCGTACCGATGCCGCGAGCGACCTGCAGTTTAGCCTGCGGAAAGCGGTCGGTCGTGAACTTCAGCTTCGGGGTCGGGAGTACGCGTTGGCCGTCGCCAGCGACGCCGCGGGCTCCACCCGGCCAACTCCGGTCATTCGACGTGCCAAAATGTCCTTCGGATAGCGGTCGTTCGCGTCGTGTTTAACGAGTCGAGCATCATCATGGAGCGAAGCAAAGCGGAGATGTAAGACTTGAATGCTGACTTGTAAGCCTAGTTATTGTCGCATCAACAAAGTGACCCTTGGCATAGCTGATGTTGATTTGGGGTAGTTCCCCAAACTTGCGCGTTCCTTCATCTCCCATGCGGAACGTGAGTGTGAACGTACCTTCCAAACGCTTTGCGGGTTCGAGATGCAGAAAGCTTGCGGTCTCGAAGTGGATATCTTTTAGTGACCTACAGTCGGTAAGAGGAACTGTATAAAATTTGTTTGCGACGTTCAACAGTAAGCTTTCCACAGAGATATTTGCGCCGCTTGGAATGGACGTATTGGAGGTCAGGCCAAATATCGCGGTATTACCAGATTTGAATACGATTGAGATTTGATACGGCGGGTCGGCGAGAACTGGCGGCCCAATAGCGGCATGAGCTGCGGTGCATAGGGTGAACAGGCAGATTAGAATGCGCATAGAACGTCCTATTTTCAAAGCGCGGACATCACTTTCAAGCGTACCAGAGTGCCACAGCGGCCGCGCGTCACAGCATCGTCGCTCAGGCTTCTCCGTTGACATGTAGTTTGCGTAGTTGCTTAGTTTTCAAGTCATATTCGACCTGAAAATAGCAAGTTCCGCCGTCATACACTTCGACCCATTCAGTTCGCATCTGGTTATCGTCACGGCCGGTACTGCAAAAGGCATTCACCAATACATAGCGGTTGCCGAGAACAGAACTTTTGCCCTGATACTGATAGGTATAAGCATCCCATTTTCGCAGTTTGCCGTCGTCAGCAGTGGGAAGTGCGGATCTCAGCGCGGCTTGGACTTCGAAGAGCATGCTCAGATCAAGCCGCCATGAGCCACCATTGACCTCAATCCATTTCGACGGAGCTGCCGCTGCGACGAGCGACACCGATGCCACAAGGATGATCCATCGAAGCCGAAGTCGGTTCATTTGGTCGGCCTATTTCCTCTCCAATAGCGATTATCATATATGGGCTTCTCCCCTGCCCGATAGCCGCCGATCACGAAAGTCCTCAGAGGGTCGAGAGTACGCATTGGCAGCTCGACGCCAGGCGACGGTCTCTACCCGGCCAAAGGCCGCCACCGGCGGCCGTGAACTGGCTACCAGTTTGCTGACGTTCGCGTTTGGAGCACGCGGGGGCCTTGATATGCTCCCCCATATGACTTCACGACTTAGCTCGGTTTGGGTATTGGTTCTTCTCGCGAGCGCGATAGCTATCGCCGAGCCACCTAATGGTGGTGATCGTGGTCATCCGACCATCGAGAACATTTCTGGACGCGGGTGCAAGGGCGGCGCGCACGCACAGCCTGACGGTCCATTCGGCGTCTACGTGTTTTGCGACGACGCTGTTGGTACCAATATTGCGGTGTTCTACCAAGAACTCGGAGAGCCAAGATACGGGAAATGGACTCTTACACGCCGCTTTTGGCAGGATGGGCCATGGGCGGCGGATGTAAGCGCACTTGGCTGGGTGCCCAGTCGTAACCTACTTGTTGTGGCGACATCGGAAATTTACGGTAGCGGAGCCGTTTATCTTCTCAATCTGGAAAGCCAGACGTTCGCTCCCTTAGGTTCAACCAACGACTGTGGGTCAGCAATTCTCGCAGTGACGGATTCCTCGGTTACTTTGGGCTTAAATAACTGCGAAGACTCGAAACCCTTCAAGAAAATTACATTAAGGTTTCCGCAAACTGACCCTGCGGCTAGACAGTAACGGGATGCCGCGTAGCTCCGTTCACGACCGGCAGCACCGGGTCGAAAGTACTCATTGGCGGTCGGTGGACGCGCCGCAGTTGCCAGCCGGCGAAAAACGGGCGCTGGTCACACTGAGATCACTGCCTTCAAGCGGTCGCTCGTTAGCTAAGATAAGCTGCGTTTAATGACCGTGCGCGACAAAATGGTGGGAATGCTATTCGAGGCCCGGGCCGCGACCAACGGCGCGATCGGCAGACTGGACGGGATGCCTTGGGTGTTGCGCATTACTTGTCTGGCAAGTCTTGGTGTGGGCATTGTGATATTGGCGCTCAGCATCTTTCAGGTTGGTACGATTGGTATAAACAACGAGACCCTCACATGGGTAGAAGTGAGGGCGGCGGGCTATTATCCTTTTCTCGTTATATGCGGACTAGCGATGGCGGTGGCCGGAATTGGTATTTGGATGCGCGGCGGTTGGTCACGGTGGCTGGTAGTTCTCTGCGGTCTATTCCAGGGCCCGATCGAGATCATCTACTGGCGTAGTCATTCACAAGGCGTCGCAGGATCGCAATGGAGCTACAGCATAGGCGCTTCAGTTTGGGCCGGCTTCTTTTACTGGTATTTATTGATGGCGATGCGCCCGCTGCTGCTTCATGCATCGTCGAAGGCGTCCAGAGGTTCTCCTCGGCGCGTGCTGCATTTCGTTTATGGACCACCCGATTTGCCCTCGGGTCTGCGCTGGCCTCTCCGAAACCGGTCGATGGTGAATGCCCTCTGAGGGTTGAGAGTACGCATTTGCAGCCCGACGCCAGGCGACGGTCTCTGGACGGCCAAGAGCAGGCGGTGGCATATTCAAACTGCGAACCGGTTAGCGGACATTCCCTACGTGCTTTAGGATGCTCGCGCTGAACAAGTCGTGATGGTAACAAATCCCCTACGAATCCATTAGTTTGCCTGCACTGCCACTCGCGCCTATGAGTATATTGTCGGGGGCGCGACACGCCAATTTTAGATGAGTGGAAAATGCGTTTGATTATTTCATCGACACTTGCGCTCGCTCTCTTGGTCATTTCAATGCATGCCCGCAGCGAGGAAGCACTGTCCACCACTGTGTGCAAGATCATCGCTGATCCCCCCGCATTCAATCATAAGCTCGTGAAGCTTTCCGGAACCGTCTATCAGGCCATGGAGAAATTCTCTCTCTCGGTAGAGTCATGCGGGGCAGTGAAAGCCGGAAATTGGACGGGTATTTGGGTCGAGTACGGCGGACGTGTCCGAACGGGGGCGAAGTATTGTTGCGGTATCCCAATGGATCGGGATCGCCCAACGGACCTCGAGATTGAGGGTGTTCAAACATCTCTGGTGGAAGACGATCAGTTTCGTACCTTCGACTCACGGGTTAAAGCAAAAGGTCACGCCAACGCTACGTTGATAGGACGTTATTTTTCCGGGCAAAAGAATTGGAGTCATCGCGGGAGTGAATACCTTTGGGGCGGATTTGGGCACATGGGTATGTATTCACTATTGGTGGTACAAGAGGTCGCCTGTGTTCGGTCCGCGCCGCCGCACCGATCGGAGCAATGTTGAACGAAAAGTGGTCATTGCAGCTCTGCGAGCAACACGCATGACGAAATGGATTTTGAGCGGAAGATCCCCGAAGTATCACTTTCGTGCAGGAAGTGAACTGTTTCGTGTCGCCCACTGGAAGCGGATTCCAAAATATGACCTGAAAAGCCTTATTTTTCGGTTTGCGACCCGCGAGCAGCAGTGCTGCCGTAGATCCGCTTCCCCCTATCGATGGCGGAAACGTCGCCTCGGCGCGGTGGCAGTATACGAGGCGAGATTCGAGCGCGTACCCGATACCTTCCGGAACCACAAGTTGCCGCGAATGAAGTCCTATTACGTGCACAACGGCAGATACGTCTGGCCTAATTGGGGAAAGCCCGGTGATTCTGTATGGGTTAGCGGCCCTGTCGGTAAGATCGCTGTCATTGCAGAGTTCAGGTAGGCTCCTGTCAGCGGTCGTTCATGATTGGCCCTAGTTTTCCGCACCTTGGAAAGATCGATGGTTCAACTTCTAGTGACTGGAATCATGGTGCTGATAGTTTCAGGGCTGCTGCAGATCAACGCACGCTCTCAGGCCCAGACCGCGAATGGCGTGCACTGGGTCAAGTACGGGGCAGCACTCAAAGCCGTCGGAGCAGTGGGCATAGTCATGCCCTTTTATGTCGTAACAGATTGCCTGATCATGGGGCGACCATATACGGCGTTGATTCTCGGTTTCGTCTTTACAATGCTCGGACTTCCGCTTTTCCTGTTGGCATATTTTTGGCGAGTCGGATATGACGCAATTGGCATCCATTGCATTAGCCCCTGGAGAAAAAACCGATTTGTGCCGTGGTCAAACGTCACCGACGTGTCGTTCTCTCAGATAATGAAGCAGTGGATTGTTCACGCCGGTCAACTAGGCACGATTCGAATTAACATCCTTGTGCCTGGCTCCAGCCAGCTAATTGACGTAATCGAACGCAGAGGCATTACCGTCGGCCGACCAAAGTATGAGGCTTGGTAGAGACGCGCGTGAAACATTGCTGTAGCGGGCCAATAGCGGGCGATGGCGACCCCGAATTGGCTGGCATAATGCGGACACTAGGGGCCTAATTCCGTTCGTGAATCTTCCGCGGCTTAGTTTCTGGTTGAAGGTAATGAATCAAGAGGAACGGACATCGCCATGAGCCAAGACGGTCTGATCCTCGCTGCAGCCACAGTCCTGGTTAGTGCGCCAATACCCACTCCACCGATTTTCGTGACGCCGGTCTATGCGCTTACGTTTCGTTCGCCTTCGGCTACCACCATATGTGCGCTCCCGGTTGATTGGACCGGGTCCGACCACGGCACCGTCATGTTCCTTCTGCCCCCGAAGCAATGCGGTGGGGCGGGGTTCCCTTCGAGCAGCCGAGGGTTTGCGGAAGACGTACCTCGCATCGAAGTATATTACCAATATTGGCTTGACGATCCTGGCACTGGTCCTGCGCCGTGCAAAACTGTAGTAGGGCAAATCAAGTTACTCGCAAAAGCGCGAAATCTTTGCCGGGCCATCCAGGGCGACAACCTACGTATCTCCGCGAGCGCGCGGTACACGGCTGACATTCCCGCATGGGTTGAGCTAGCACTCATCACCACACCTCAACGTTTGGAGTCTGACTTGATGACTTTTCGTCGGCTCGCAGCCTCAGTGTCGCCGTGCAAGGTGTCGTGGTCGGGTAGCGACGGTAAATCGTTTTCAATTGGCACAGGCGCGGATTGTCCGGCAGATGGTAAGTTTTTCTAACGAATTGCGCCCCCGAGAGCGGACAGTGCTGAGAGTCCGCAACGGGTCTCGAAGCAACCATTCACTCCGTGCGATAAACTAGCGCGCCGACATCTGGCGAATAAAGGAGGAGTATCGTGAAGCGGACCATTTTAGATTGGACGACGTGGTATATGGCATCGATCGTCTTCGCCACGGCCGTCGGGATCTGTGTTGCATCCGCGGCGGAGTCTTTTTCAGCAGAGCAAATATTGTTGTTCGGGAAGTGCGAGAAGAGCCCTCCAGCTACGCAGATCCAAGAGTGTTCCGCTGCCATCGACTCCAAATTATTTCAAGGTGTGCAGCTTGCGGGACTGCATGTGAATCGGGCGAATGCCTATGACGCCAACGGCGATAAAGATAGTGCGTTGAAGGATTACAATCGGGCGGTTGAACTAGGGCCCGATAACGCCGGCATCTACTACAATCGTGGCGTGTTGTTTGTGTCGCAAAAAGATTATGACTCGGCGCTGAAGGATTACGATACGGCGATCCGACTCAATCCAGCGTACGTGGCGGCGCTATACAACCGCGGACGCATTTTCGAATCTAGGAATGACTTCGCTCGCGCGCAGGCTGATTTCTCGGAGGCAATTCGCTTGGCTCCGAAGGCCGCGATTGTTTATCGGGAACGTGGCTCAGTCTATCTGCGGGTAAATCAATTTCAGCGCGCCGTGGATGACGAAAATGAAGCCGTTAAGATCGAGCCAGCGATGGCCTACGCCTATTACTTACGGGGCATCGCCTATGAAAAACTTGGCGATAACGAGAAAGCATCATCGGATACTCAAAAAGCCGTTCAATTGGATCCAAAGTTATTGCAACTCACAAAGCTGAATGGCCAGAGTCTTGCTCCCACACCAGCGCAATAAAGTACGGGGCGACACGTGACGAGCTAGTGAGTGTCGTTTCGCTCGGCGACCGGCTCCAGCCGGCCAACTCCTGCCATTGGGCAAGGTGAGCTGATGGCAAGAGAGCACTCGGTCGCGGCCTACGGTAAGCTGTTCCCAAAGGGATTAAAGGGAAGGCGCGTATGCGGGAAAAGCTATCTCGGCCTGGTTGGGTGTGGGCTATCGCGGCGTGGTACTTCGGATGGTCTGCGGTAGTTGTTGTCTTCGTGTCGTTGGTTTACACCGACGCCATCCATCTTACCCCGGCTCATAGGTCTCGCTTCGATTCCATCGTGACTCATATCGGCATCGCCAATCTTGCGGTGTGGGCGATGATGTTGACGGGCGCTGCGCTGCTCTTTCGCCTTAGTAAATCCGCCTACTACTTCTTTATTGCTGCATTTACGGGCAACTGCCTGATAGCAGCTTGGTACTTGACGACAGATGGTTGGGAAGGCGGCCCAGAAGTCATAAATCTGACATTTTCGCTTGGCGTTCCATTGATCCTGGTTATTTATTCGAAACACCTCACCGCAAAAGGCGTTTTGATGTAGGAGCTCCCTATTGCGGACCTTCGGAGCGGTCGGGTTGGGGTCAAAACCGGCGATTGGCCCTTCCCTAGTGCTTCCAGCCGTCTGCGACGATGCGAAATGCTCCGACCACAACGGTTATCGCGGCTGGGACGAGGGTCAAAAGCACCGAGCACAGCGTGCCCCAGGTAAACGCGATCTCGCCAAACGCCTCGGCGCGAGTTCCCCAGATGCGACGACTGACCAGTTCGAGAATCCATCCACCCGTAAAACAGATATTGGCCATGATTCCGTAGACGATCACGGCGACTATTGCGAAGAATGGGGAACCCGGAACACCGATTGCCTCGCCCACTACATGCTCGGTCACAAACCCAGTTATCAGCATGACAATTGCGGACGCGATCCCGGCAGCGCCAACGATTAGGTTGTACGAAATGCGTCGCGATTCCCACCAGGCGACGATGTCCCAGGTTCGTTCTGATGGTCGTTCGCGGCGAAAAAGCGGCCAACGAGTTAGCATTTTAAGGGCCTTGTAGACCATGGTCTCATCTCGAAGATTCGAATTGACACTATAGTCGAAACCGATTGAGTCGGGGCTGGCAGAGCCATCGCGGTCGCGGTAGGCTCTCCCATGGTCATCAGCGGAGAGGCGCCAATGGCGATCAAACGTCCAACAAAAAGCAGAGGTACGCCATCGCTCAAACCGGTCGCGTTGACGGATTTCGGTGATCAAGTGATGAACACGGCAATACGAGTGCGCCTCGCAACGCTTTGCGTGACGATGGCCTTGCTGATGGTGATCGCGAGTGGCTGGGCGGCTTCGCCGGTAAACGCGTGGCCGTCACTAGCGAGTTCGTCGGTTAGGTTCCTCACTTCGGGTAACCAGGACTTGTGGCCCTGCTTTTCGCCGGATGGACTCCATATTCTGTTCAGTCGTCGAGTAGGTGAAAGTTTTGAACTACTCCTTATTCCAGTCGTTGGCGGTCAGCCGCAACAGCTTGCCCATTCTCGCTTACTCGTCTCTGCGACACGTGCGAACTGGTCGAAGCAGAAAAATCTGATTGCGTTCACGGGAACGTCTTTGCACGATGAGAACAGAGTCTGGATCATCAATTCCGATGGATTGAGCACCCGAGAAGTGGAATCGCACGACTTGTCGGACCAAATGTTTTATCCGTCTTGGTTCCCCAGCGGTGAACAAATCGCTGCGATGGATGCTCGAGACATGGTGATTAAAAAGGTTGATTTAAATACAGGTGTTGCCGTGACGATTACCGATCCCAAACGGGTTCTTACTGGCATGCCGAGCGTCTCTCCCGACGGAAAATGGATCGCCTTCGCCGGTCAGGAAAATACCGGACAGAAATATGATCAAACAAAAAACTCCATTTGGCTGGTTGACGATACTGGTGTGGCGCACAATGTAGAATCGAACCCCGGCCAGGGAAGAGCCCCGACTTGGTCTCCCGACGGTAAGGTATTAGCTTTTGAATCCACTCGTGGGAGCAAGAACGGGCTTTACTCGATATTCACTATCAATCGTGATGGAACGGGGCTTATTCAGGTCACCGATCCAGCCTTAAATGCGGATCACCCTGTCTGGTCCCCGGATGGACGGCAACTCGCGTTCTCGGCCCGCGCCTCGAGCTGGGTAAAAGGGAGAGGCATCGCAATCATCGACCTCCCAAACAAGCAGTAGTGAACTGCCTAAAGCCGCAACTTCCTTCACAAGCGTGGCACGAGCACTTGGCCGCTCCACCTGACGCTTCTGCGATGGGCGTTTAACGGCGGTGCTGTTGAAACGCGGTCCACGCATCTTCTGTAGGGCTTCCTCCTGCCTTGCGCGGAGCAAGCGGTACCACTCAGGGGCGACAGGATCTTCTTGTTCTTCTGTGAGCGCCGCGAGTACATCGCGAAACGGCACCGAACAGGCATAGATGTGCACGGCCGTCGAAGCGCGGTGATCGGTCGAGGCCACCTGCTTATCAACATTCACCCAATCGCTGTCCGACTGCGCGACAAAGACAGTTCCGTAGCACACTACGTCATCCGACGATGGCGCACGTACGAGCAAGGGTTACCGGCTATCATGGCAAGCACCGCTCACCATTTCTTTTCTTGGCTTCGATCGTCTCTACGACGAATGAACTTGAGGCAAGCCCAAAACAAGGCCGCACCAAATACGGCGAACGCGGCCGGAATAATCAGCAGCACGAGGGCACCGAACATCTGATTGTGCTGACCTGATCGCAGGATGTTTCTTACAGAATCATATGCCATCACCACGAAAAACCCGCCGCCGCAAAGACTCATGAATAGTCCGAGTAGTCCGGCCAGGAAGGTCCCGACAATGGTGATTTTCCGCATCACGATTCGATCGCGTCGAACGCAGCGGTAGACGAAGGGGTCGTGGCAAAAGGTGCGAGCACCTCGCGACGTAGAGCTTCGAGTCGCTCGCTCTTGCCGTCGCGATAAAAAAGATTGAACGCCTCGAATGGTATCAACCGACCATCCGGCTGAGCGATATGCACGCAGGACTTCTTCATCGCACGCACGTCGAAATTCCATGCGTCGATGAACTGCATGATCAGTACTCGAAACACATTGTCGTATTTGAGTGGCCCGCCTTGAATCTGCGGCAGGCAACATAGCAACTCACGCAGTTCGCGCGCCTGGCCCTCCGGTCCCTGGTTGGTCGCAAATAACTTGAACACCTGTGCCTTGAGCGCGGGATCTCGTTCAAAAACGATGGTGTTACGGTCTCCGGCCAATAGCACGTCAGCCGGGAGTAGATGCGTGAGCGGTCGAATTTGCTCGCCATCCTTAATCGCATACGCCATTGCCAACGCATCGGGATTGCACGGCACGGGAATGATATCGGCCGGTGCGAACAGTGCCGTTTGCTCCAGAATCATCTGGCGCACTTCCGTGAGCGTCAGGCGCTGCCTACCCGCATCGTAATTCTCCGTGCGCCCGGCATGCTGCACCGGTTGCAGCGTGACGCCGCGAACGCAACGCTGTTGCGTAGCATATTCAATAACCGAGCCGATTTCCTGATCATTGACCCCACGCGCGACGGTCATCACTAGCGTGGTTGATAGTCCCACATGGTTCAGGCGCTCCAAGGCCCGTTGGCGCACCGACGACAGGTCCACGCCGCGCAACGCCTTCAACGCGTCGGACTGCAGCGAATCCCACTGCAGATACACCTCGAAACCCGCTCCATACTCTGCCAACCGTTCCGCGAACCCTGGCTCATTGGCAATACGAATACCATTTGTATTCAGCATCAGGTGCTTTATGGGTCGACGACGAGCGGCATCGAGGATTGCAAATAGCTCAGGGTGCAAAGTTGGTTCGCCGCCCGACAGTTGCACCACATCCGGCTCGCCCTCATTGGCGACCACCGAATCCAACATGCGCTCAACTGTCGCCAAATCACGGATTCCGGGTCGATGCGGCCCGCTATCGGCATAGCAAACAGGGCATCGCAAGTTACAGTGATCGGTGATCTCGACGACCGTTAGACAGGAATGTTGCATGTGGTCAGGACACAGGCCACAGTCGTAAGGACAGCCGAATTTCATCGGCGTGTTGAACTGCAACGGCATCTCGGGTGGCTTGATGTAAATCTCGCGGCCGGCACGCCAATAATCCGCGTCGGAGGCAATCAACACCTTGCTCTGGCCGTGCGCCGGACACCATTTGTACATCCAGACGCGGTTCTCCTGAATGACCAGTTTGGCTTCTACGCGGCGCAGGCACTCAGTGCACAGCGAGACGGCGGTGTCGTAAAAGAGATAGGGTCGAACCTTAGGCACGTCCGCGTCCTTGCATGGCCCAGCGGTGGATGTCACGCCCATAATATCCGAGTCCAGCTAGACATGCCCATTGAATGGCTGACAAGGGACCCCAGCGCTCGGCTGCCAGGAATCCCTCCGCAGCCGGACCAAACGGGGGTTTAAGAAACTCCAGTCCAAATCGAACCGCGAGGTACCCCACCATAAAAGCGCGGAACCTATCCCCTGGTCGAGTCATGAAATGTGCCTCATGCAGGATTGAAGCGATCGCTGCGACCCCGAGGATTTCGTAAAGCGACGTAGGATGGCGCGCTACGCCGTCGCCGTAGTTCCAGCCCCACGGCAAACCCGTCGCGTTGCCATACGTCAGGTCCGACAATCCCGAGAGTTGACATCCAATGCGGCCAATGATGATTGCGGCCAGCAGCGGCAAGACAAAACCGTCGCCGGTGGATGCAGTCCAGTTGAGCGCACGTTTTGCTGTCTCCACGCCCACAAGCGCGCCAAGCAAGCCACCCACAATTGTTTTACCACCGAGCCAGAGCGCGAGGGGTTGATGAGTAAGCGCTCCCCAATACTGAAGCATATAGAGGCCCCGCGAGCCAAGAGCCGCGCCGAGCGCCGCGCCGGCCAGTATCCCCCAGCGAGTCCAGCGATCCGATGGCTGTGTCGAAGCATTCGATGAACGCCAGTACAACACCCCACCGAGCGCAAACGCCAAAGTTTCCAGCGCTATGTGAACGATCGGTGGGAACATCACTGCAAATATCCCACGTTGCGCCACAAAACAGAACCCAATTAGCGCTCTAGGCTGGACTCATTTGATTGTTTACGGGCGGTGACGGGGCGGGCAGAATTGGACTTTCGTCCCAGCGTGTTCGTCGGAACAAATAACACCATCAGAATCGCGACTCGCTCGACCGAATGTTAGACCCCGTGGCCAGCATTGGTCCCAGCGAGCAATCCATAGACAATTTTCGCGCTAATCACTAACCCTGTCGTTGATAGAATCACCCCTAAAAGCTACCCGGCCAAATAGTGGGCCACGGGCCCTCTGGAATGCTCGCCCGAATGCGGACATACGTGGCTTCCGGTACGCTGCTATTGCTGAGGCGAACAGAGCACGGTGACAATGCGATGCGACTGACGGACAATCATGCCCTGCATGACTACCTCACTTCCCTCGCGGCGTTGCTCCGTGAACGCGGGGCTAACGTGATGGCTGATGCTGTCGCTGCTGCATCTAGGCAGGCGTCGGGACTCAGCACTGAGTTTCTTGGGGAGTCCAGACTCGCTCTGAGAAAGCTCGTCCATTCGAATCTGGTCGCTCTAAGCGATGAAGATCGGGTCGAGCTAGGGGATGTACTTGAGCAATTAGATGTCGTGCTCGACGGCAGGACGCGTTGACCCGGTGACGAGTAAGCACAAGACAGCGGGTGAGTTCGCCGACGAATTCATCTCGAATCCTCGTCGATTAGCGATTGCCCATATCCTGTTCGGCTTTATAGCCGCGTTTGCTTACTGGGCACGTCCCGGAACATTTACCCCTCGCCTGCCCGTCTTTGTACATAGGGATGTCACGCCGATACTTTTGACGTTTGTTGCTTGGTGTCCTTACGTGATCTCTGCGACGGTATCTCGACGGGTCCTCGGCGTGCGGGACAAAAAGGCTACCATTTTTTTTATTGTTTTGGCGACCGCAATTACAGCAACATCCGTTGTTATGTATCTCGATCTAATAGCAATAAAGCAATTAGTCTCACCCATCGTTGTTTCCGTTGGCGTTGCAGTTGCGTTGCTGTCGGCTTGCGGCCTTTCTGCGTTCATATGGCCGAACGATGCCCCCGAATAGCGCTATTTGGCGCATGGGAGAACGAATTGGGTGCTCGGAAGCGGCCCTTCGCCATCGTCTCGTTCGGGTCGCGACCCGCCTATTAGGCGAGCCCGAGTGCGGATTGTAGTGTCTGGTCTCCAGATTGCTGACGGTCGTCAAGGGCGGCTTCGGATCGAGTCTGGGAATTGACCGCATCGGGCAGAAGACGGCCAACAGCCGACTTTGAGGCATACAAACTGACCGGCACATAGCAGTCATACAATCAGCCGGCCAACTGGTCGCCCCTCCCGGCAGCTTTTCGCGGTTCTAACAGGTTTATTTCTGTGCTGCGCGGAGTCCGGATTTACCGGGACGCTCGTGCAGCGTCTCGCCTGCTTTGAGCATTTGAACGAACTTCAACAATCGCCTCTCGCGAGTCTCAGGTTTCTTTGCGTTGTGCAGTCGATAGAGAATGGAATAGCGGTTCTTGCTGTCGAGCGATTCGAAGAACTTTCTTGCAAGCGGAGACGCCGCCAATGCCGCCTTTAGATCATCGGGTACGATGATCGTACTCTGGGGTGCATACGCGGCAGACCAGCGTCCGTCGGTCATTGCGGCTTCCATTTGCTCAAATCCTGCCGCCGTGAGCTTACCTTGGGCTCGCAAGCGCTCGACCGCAGCGCAGTTGACCTGAGACCACTTGCTTCTGGGACCCCGGGGAGTAAAACGCTGGCACCACCATCCATCTGTGCTGGACTTGGTTTGGCCGTCGATCCAGCCAAAACAAAGAGCGGTCTCGAGTGCTTGTGCGTGGGTAATCGAGGGCCGTTCGTTCTCCTTCTTGGCAAACTCCAACCACAGGCCTCGTGACCCCGCATGGTGCTTTTCGAGCCAACGGTGCCAGGCTGCCGTGGTCGCGAACCGCTTCTTCACAAGCACCTTAGTATCGGTCATGGGTTGCGAATTGGCCTCAATCTTTCCGCTGATTCTGCCTTGTTCGGTCGGTCGATGGCACCGGTCGTCTCTTTGCGTGCCGACGGCCGGCACTCATGACCTTGAGTATACCAAGTGAGGCATGGTGATCTAGGTATTGGCTGCTCCAAAGCGGCCAGCCGCATCGGGCGGCACCGGGTCGAGACGCGCCGGTGGGCAACGGCCCTCCGAGCGACCGGCTCCAGCCGGCCAACTCCGGTCACTGATTGAGTCGAATTCACTGGATTAAAGCAGCCCTTCGCGGCTTAATTTCACGCTATGACAACGAAACGCCGGTCAGCCATCACTGGATTGTGGTCAATCTTCCTGTTGGCTCTGGTAACCGTGTTGCAGTCGCTTGTTGCCAACGCAGAGTCTCCGTTTGATGAGAACAAGCGGACCGTCTTGCCTAGTGAGGCGGCCACGACGATTCTTAAATGGTACGCCGCTGACGATAGCTGGATCACTAGCGAGTGGGTCGTAACTTCGGAAAATCTGGATCTACTTGAGCGGGCGTTGGCCTTGGAGCTGAAGAGGGCGGACTTCCGACAGAGTTCCTTCAAGACGCACGTTTTTTATCGGCAGTACATGCCAGCGCAGTGGAACGGTCTTCACTTAATCGTTGTAAACGGATTTTACGCATCCGCCTCGGATATGTTTCCTGATAAAGATATCGACCCTGATAAGTGGAAGCATGAACTGCTGACCGCATTTGGCGGAGGGTGCGGATTTTGGCGTGCGATCTATATAGTCGAGCAAAATAAATTTATGGTTCTGCACAGTCTTAGCCATCATGCGACGGTGATTTGCAACGCGCCTAAATGATGGGCTGTAGGCACTTGTCGCGAATCGGACGTTGGCCACGGACCGTCCAGAGTCGAAGGCGGACTAGGGTTCAATTCAGGCCGTTTGATGATGACTAACCAAGTAGGGGAGCGGCGACGATGATCAGAAAACTCGGTCCATTATCACCATCGAGCGCAGCAAATATTTCACTTATACTTCTCGTCGCTGGGTGGCTTGTAGCCGCATACGGCGTCCTTTCTCAATTCGGCGATCCCAATCCGCTCACCCCTGCTGCTGTAATTGAAAGCGGGCGCCGCTTCTCCGGAGCAATGTTGGGTACAGGAATCCTCTTGCTGTTGGTTTCCGTTTGGCTCTCCGGGTATTCCTTCGCACATGCGAAATGGCGGGCGTCAATTACCATGGTCGCGTGCCTGCTGCCAGCAGTTCTCCTGTTCATTAACGCAGTGAGCTAGGCCGAAGCCATTGCCAATCTCCATGACCTGTTCCACCAACGCTACCCCGAGAACACGGTGGTCGAAGCTTCGCTATCGCTATTGAGCTTCCTGGGTGGGCCGGCCCAGAATCGGTAAATCCGGACGGTACCTTGGCAGGCACATTGCTGCCGCTCGCTACGAACAGTAAACTTCGCCGACCA
>Ga0208193_1000233_pt1 | contig 35670 bp, 36 predicted proteins | sample June2015DPH_17_2_FD_184716 | JGI IMG/M metagenome (GOLD analysis project Ga0208193, IMG submission 184716) | Peatland microbial communities from SPRUCE experiment site at the Marcell Experimental Forest, Minnesota, USA - June2015DPH_17_10... | ecosystem: Environmental > Terrestrial > Soil >... | reverse complement strand
TTTCGGCCGAGCGCAGCAGCGCCTTGGTCGGGATGCAGCCCCAGTTCAGGCAAATGCCCCCGAGATAGGATTTCTCGATAATCGCGGTCTTGAACCCGAGCTGGGCGGCTCGGATAGCGGTGACGTAGCCGCCGGGGCCGGAGCCGATGATGATGACGTCGAAGGATGTGTCAGCCATACATTCACACCATCATCATCACGGGATTTTCGATCAACTGCTTGAACGCGCCGATCAGCTCGGCTCCGAGCGCGCCGTCAATCGCACGGTGATCGCACGACAAGGTCACGCTCATCATCTGCGCGATCTCGATCTTGCCGCCGCGCACGACGGGGCGCTCCTCGCTGGTGCCGACCGCCAGGATCGTCGCGTGCGGCGGGTTGATAACGGCCGTGAAATGACTGATGCCGTACATGCCGAGATTGGACACGGCCGTTGTGCCACCCTGATATTCGTCCGGCTTGAGCTTGCGCGCCCGCGCGCGCGCCGCGAAATCCTTCATCTCGTTGGAGATCGTGGACAGCGTCTTGGTTTCCGCCTTGCGGATGATCGGCGTGATCAGCCCGCCCGGCATCGCCACCGCGACGCCGATGTCAGAATGCTTGTGCTTGAGCATGCCGCCTTCGGTCCAGCTCACGTTGCAATTCGGGATCTTTTGCAACGCGACTGCCATCGCCTTGATGACGAAGTCGTTGACCGAGAGTTTGTAAAGCGGCTTCTTTTCCTTGTCCTTCGGCGCGGACGCGTTGATCTCTTCGCGCGCGGCCAGCAGCTTTCCGATCTCGCAGTCGATCGTGAGATAAAATGTTGGAATGGTCTGGACCGCCGCCGTGAGACGTTGGGCGATCGTGCGGCGCATGCCGTCGTGCGGCACGATCTCGTAACTGCCGGGCTCATACAGCGCGAGGATCTGCTTGTCCGACATCGACGGTGCAATCGCAGGTGCGGCGCCGGGCGCGGCAGCGGGAGCCTTCAGGCCCTTGCCGGACTTGGCCTCCGCCACGTCACGCGCGACGACGCGGCCATGCGGCCCGGTACCGGCGATCCGGGCGACGTCGATGCCGACTTCCTTGGCCAAACGTCGGGCCAGCGGCGAGGAGAAGGTGCGTGCATGGCCGTTCGCTTGCGAAGATGAGGCGGCCTGCGGCGCGGGCGCTGCAGCGGGTTTGGGAGCTGGCGCAGCCGCATGCGCCGGTGCAGCAGCCGGCGGTGGAGAAGCAGGCGGTGGAGAAGCAGGCGTTGGCGACGCTTCCGCTTTTGCGGGCGCGGCTCCAGCACTGGGCTTGGCGCCGGCAGATGCGCCGGCAGATTTCACATCCTCGCCGTCGCCCGCGAGCACCGCGATGACGTCGTTGACGGGAACGTCCTGCGTGCCTTCGGGAACGAGGATCTTCGCGATCGTGCCTTCATCGACCGCCTCGACTTCCATGGTCGCCTTGTCGGTCTCGATCTCGGCGATCACGTCGCCGGACTTGACCTTGTCGCCCTCTTTTTTGAGCCACCTGGCGAGGTTGCCCTTCTCCATTGTCGGCGACAATGCGGGCATCAGAATATTGATTGGCATGTGCTTACGCCCCGCTCTGTCAGCGATAACAAACAGCTTTGGCAGCCGCGACCACTTCGGCCACCGACGGCAGCGCGAGCTTTTCCAGATTGGCGGCGTAAGGCATCGGAACGTCCTTGCCCGACACCCGCGTGACCGGCGCATCCAGATAGTCGAAGGCATGCTCCATGATCCGCGCCGCAATTTCGGCCCCGACACCGCTTTGCTGCCAGCCCTCCTCGACCGTGACGGCGCGCCCGGTCTTCTTCACCGATGCGACGATGGTGTCGGTGTCGAGCGGACGCAGCGTTCGCAGGTCGATGAGATCGACTTCGATGCCTTCCTTGGCGAGTTCGTCGGCCGCCTTGATGGCGTAGGACATGCCGTTGGACCACGAGATGATCGAGACATGGCCGCCGCTGCGCACCACGCGCGCCTTGCCGATCGGGATCACATAGTCATCAAGCTTCGGCACTTCGCCGGAATGGCCATAGAGCATTTCATTTTCGAGGAAGATCACCGGATTGGGGTCGCGGATCGCCGCTTTCAGCAATCCCTTGTAATCGGCGGCCGAGAACGGCGCGATTACTTTCAGACCCGGAACCTGCGAGTACCAGGCCGAATAATCCTGGCTGTGCTGGGCGGCGACGCGGGAGGCCGCGCCATTCGGGCCACGGAACACGATGGAGCAGCCCATCTGGCCGCCGGACATATAGAGCGTCTTCGCCGCAGAATTGATGATCTGGTCGATCGCCTGCATGGCGAAGTTGAAGGTCATGAACTCGACGATCGGCTTTAAGCCCGTCATCGCTGCGCCAACGCCGATGCCGGCAAAGCCGTGCTCGGTGATCGGCGTATCGATGACGCGCCGGGCGCTGAATTCCTGCAACAGTCCCTGGCTGACCTTGTAAGCGCCCTGATATTCAGCGACTTCCTCACCCATCAGAAATACGTCGGGATCGCGGCGCATTTCCTCCGCCATCGCGTCGCGCAGTGCGTCGCGGATGGTCATGGTCACCATTTCGGTGCCGGCAGGCACTTCGGGATCGGGCTCGGCCGCGGCCTTGGGGGCAGCGGGCGCCTGCGGTGCGTCGATCGCCGGCCGGCCTTCGCCGACCGGTGAACGAGATTCGGCCACTTCCTGCGCGACATCCGGCGCAACCGGTTGCGCCTTCGGCGCAGGCGCTTTGGCCAAATCAGCCGCGCTTTCGCCGTCCGCCAGAATGGTCGCAATCGGCGTGTTGACGGCGACGTCGGCCGTGCCTTCGGGAATCAGGATTTTTCCGAGCGTGCCTTCGTCGGTCGCCTCGACCTCCATCGTGGCCTTGTCGGTTTCGATCTCGGCAATGACGTCGCCCGACTTGATCGCCTCGCCTTCCTTCTTCAGCCACTTGGCGAGGTTGCCCTTCTCCATGGTCGGGGAGAGCGCAGGCATCAGTACTTGAATGGGCATATCAACTCCGCAATTTTAAACCGCGCACCACGAACGCTTATCGATAGACGTCGGTATACAGCTCGGACACATCGGGTTCGGGATCGTGCTGCGCGAAATCCGCGGCCGCATTGACGATCTCGCGAACCCCGGCGTCGATTTTCTTCAACTCGTCTTCGCTCATTTTTGCTTCGAGCAAACGGTTACGGACCTGCTCGATCGGGTCCTGGTCATGGCGGACCTTCTCGACCTCCTCACGGGTGCGGTACTTCGCCGGGTCCGACATCGAATGTCCGCGGTAGCGATAGGTCTGCATTTCCAGGATGAAAGGCCCATTGCCCGCGCGGCACCATGCGACAGCCTTGTCGGCCGCGGCCTTCACGGCACGAACATCCATGCCGTCAACCTGATCACCCGGAATGTTGAACGAGATGCCCCGCTTGGAGAAATCGGTCTGTGCCGAGGAGCGGGTCACCGAGGTGCCCATGGCGTAGCGGTTGTTCTCGATGACGTAGATCACCGGCAGCTTCCAGAGCTCCGCCATGTTGAAGCTCTCATAGACCTGCCCCTGGTTTGAGGCGCCGTCGCCGAAATAGGCCAGGCTGACAAAGTCGTTGCCGCGATAACGGTTGGCGAAAGCCAGACCCGTGCCGAGCGAAACCTGCGCGCCGACGATGCCATGCCCGCCGTAGAAGTTCTCGGCTTTGCTGAACATGTGCATCGAGCCGCCCTTGCCCTTGGAATAGCCGCCACGGCGTCCGGTCAATTCGGCCATCACGCCCTTGGCATCCATCCCGCAGGCGAGCATGTGCCCGTGATCGCGGTATCCTGTTATGACCTGATCGCCCTTTTTCAGGGCCATCTGCATCCCGACGACGACGGCTTCCTGACCGATATAGAGATGGCAGAATCCGCCGATGGCGCCCATTCCGTAGAGCTGGCCGGCCTTCTCTTCGAACCGGCGGATCAGCAGCATGTCACGCAGCGCCTTCAGCTCCTGTTCCTTCGAAAACGGCGGCGGCTCCCCCAACTCCTGTACGGTTTCGTTGGCGGCGCTTTTTTTGGGAGGGGCCATGGCGTTTCCGGATGAGAGAGCGAATTTGCTTTCTCTAGCTCAACTCAAACCGCCATGAAAGGATTTGCGTGAGCCGGAATTAAACTCATCATGCCGCAGTGCAGTGCGGCACGACATTTTCGAAATCTATTTCAGACGAATTTGTAATTTGACGACGAATGGAGTTAGCCAAGGTGCAAATGTTGGAATCTGACCACTAGTTCGGCTTGATCGTCCGAACGAGGTCGTGCGGATTGGCATAGTCAAGCTGGAAGCGTGCACGTTCGTCGAGCATGTCGGGGTCCACGCTATCCGAGCGCAGCAATGAGACACGCTGCTCGCCCTCGATCCGCTCCTTTTTCAGCCGCGCCAGTTCGGAAGTCAGCGCGATGATTTCCTGATCGAGCTCCTGGCGCGCGTTCAGCCCATACTTTCCGGTATAGGCATTAACGCCGAAATAGCCGACCATTCCTGCCGCCATCGTGTAGAGGGCAAGACCGGTCAGAAACGACTTGAGACGCCTGCGGGAAACCATGGCACTTAAAATGCCTCCGCGGGGTTAAGGGAATGCTAAGCGCTCCCTTATCCGCACGAAATCCCTGAGGGGGTGAAAGCCTCGTCTATGCGCTCTGCCTCTGAACGAACACCGCGAAAGCGTCGATATATTGCTGAAGCACCTTTTGCAGGGATTCCTTGATCAGGTTGCCCTTCTCGTCGAACGCGTCCCCCACCGCATTCAAATAGATCTCCGGTTGTCCCATGATCGTACCGCAAATGCCAGGCAGGATGTGCTGCAAGGCCTTCGCCGCGTTGACGCCACCCAATGGTCCCGGCGAATTGGAGACGATGCCGGTCGGCTTGCCGAGGAATGAACTCTTGCCGTAGGGGCGCGATGCGACGTCGATAGCGTTTTTGAGCACGCCTGGAATGGCGCGATTGTATTCCGGCGTCACAAAGATCACCCCGTCCGATTTCTGAATCTTCTCCCGGAACGCCAGCCAGTCGGCGGGCGGGTTTGCCTCCAGGTCCTGGTTGAAGAAGGAAATCCCGTGCGGGGTGACGACCTCAAGCTTCAGCGAGGCCGGCGCCAATTTGGCGAGGGCATGGGCGATCCGGAGGGAAAAGCTCTCCTTGCGGAGGCTGCCGACGATGACGAGGACGTGATGCGGGTTCGACATGGTGTTTCCTTTGGCTGCACGAAGCGCTGGACCAACTCGCACGCCAGCCTAGCGGCGTCCTTAAAAGATGCAAGTGCATGGAATGGGCGGGCCCGCGGCAATCCGTTCAAGAAATCGTTCCCAAACAAAACAGGCCGCCTGAGAGGCGGCCTGCCTGCTCTAAACCCCCGCTCAGATCACCGGATTAAAGGCGGCCGGAATCAACCGATAGCCATTGCCGTCCTTCTCGACATGGCCGATCGCCGGGAACGGGAAGTGGAAGCCGATCACCGTCGCCTTCTCGGCGGATGCCATGTCGTAGAACTTGTGCCGGGTCTTTTGCGCCAGTTCCGGATCGGTGTCGTAGGCCACATGCCAATCGGGATTACGCAGGAAGAACTCGGGAATGTTGGTGACGTCGGACTGGATAAGCACCTTCGACCCGCCGGAGGCCACCGCAAAGGCGGTATGTCCGGGCGTATGGCCGGGGGCCGCGATCGAGGTGATACCCGGTGCGATTTCCTTGTCCCAATCGTATCGCGTCACCTTGGACTCGATGCCCGCGTAGATCTTCTTCACGTTGGCAAAGTAGTTCTTCATCATCTCGCTGGACTGGGCTTTGGCGGCGTTCTCATCGCTCATCCAGAATTCCCAATCCTTCGCCGGCACCAGGATTTCCGCGTGCGGAAACGCCATCGAGCCATCGGCGGCGCGGATGCCGTTGGTGTGGTCCGGATGCAGATGGGACATGATCACCATATCGACGTTCTTGGGGTCGACGCCGGCCGCCGCCAGATTTTGCATCATCCGCCCGGCTTGACCCTTGGTCGGCTCAAACGCCGAGATGCCGTTGCCGCAGTCGAGAAGCACGAGCTTGCCGCCGGTGTTGATCAGTTGCGGATTGAACGGCACCGTCACCATGCCTTTCGGCATATAAGCGGCCTCGGCTGCGGCCAGCGCCGCATCCGTGCTCACATTGGTCACCCACTTGTCCGGCAGCGGGAACGAGCGCGCACCGTCGTTGATCGAGGTGCATTCGATGCTGCCGACCTTGTAGCGATAGAAACCAGCCACTTGAGCGGCGGCGGCCGGAGCTGCGGCACTTGCTTCCCGCAGGGTCAGCGGCGAAAGCGCGGATACAGCGCCGATCGCGGCGGCGCCAGCCAACAGGTTACGGCGGTTCAGATCATTCATGAAAATTCTCCCTAAGATCGATGTTGTGCGCCTTTGGCGCCTCGAATTCGGTGCAAATGTTCTCTTGTTGCATGCCGAACGCAAGACACTTTCAAAAGGCATGCTCAAATGTTCGGCGTCATAAATTTTCGACGCCGAACAATCGTTCGCAAAACTTGCTTACTTGATCAATTCCCAAAAGAGGCCGATCACCGCGACGTAGCCGAGCGTAAAGATCAGCGTCCTCAGGTAGGGTAGCCCGAGCAAATAGACGATGGCGTGGGCGACCCGCAGCCAGAAGAAGGCCATCGCCCAGAATGCGGTCATCGCATCGGCCTTGCCGGCCAGATGAACCACGATCACCAGCGCCGCGAATGGCGCGAAGCTCTCGACCGCATTTATGTAGACTCGGTCGGCCCGTTTGCCCCATAGCGGCACCGGTCGGGGCATGGGATCGATATAGTTTTGGGGCGTCAGATTTCCATTCGTCATGACCTGGCACACGATGTAGGGAATCCACAACGAAGCCGTCAGCATGGCAGTGAAGGCGAGATACTTGAGATCTACCGACATCGATTTCCCCCCGTTTCAATTATTTGCTTCAACAACTCCCTGGGTTTTATCCGCCGGGCGCATACCGGCGTAACGTGTTTTCCAATCACTTCGCTATGATCACGCCTTGTTCGGGTTGATCAAATACTTCTCACCGGTGGCGCGCTTGCCATAGACCGCCAGGTGGGAGAGCTGTAGCGCCTCTCCTAAGGAAACCACCTGCGTATAGTGGCTCGCAAAGGTGGTCTTGAGCTCCTTGGCTACGCGCTCGCGCAGCCGCTGGCGATCTGCCGCGCTGATCTTCATCAGGAACGGAAACAGGAGCCAGCCGCCGACGCCCCAGATCATGCCGAAGGCGCGGTTCAGCTCGATCGGCCCGGGATCGAGCGCACCATAGACATAGACCTGCTTGTGTACATTGGAGCCGTAACGGCTATAGACCTTGGCCTCGCGATTGATCGCCGTTTCCATGCAGGCGAGGATTTGCCCGGCCAACTTGCCGCCGCCGATCGCATCGAAGGCGATGGTCGCACCGGTCTCGGCCAGCGCGTCCGTCAAGTCGGCCATAAATGTGGGCGAAGAGGAATCCACCACATATTTCGCGCCGATCTTGCGCAGGATCTCCGCTTGATCGGCCTTGCGGACAATATTGACCAGCGCAATGCCGTCATTGATGCATATCTTGTTCAGCATCTGCCCGAGATTGGAGGCAGCTGCCGTATGCACCAGCGCCTTGTGGCCCTCGCGCCGCATGGTCTCGGTCATGCCGAGCGCGGTGAAGGGATTGACGAACCAGGAAGCCCCCTCAGCCGCCGTCGTCCCTGGCGGCAGCGCCAGGCAATCGGACGCCTTGACGGTGCGATACTGCGAGTACATGGCGCCGCCAACGATCGAGACGGTCTTGCCCATCAGCGCTTGCGCCGCTTCCGACGACCCGGCTTTGACGACAACGCCCGCGCCCTCGTTGCCGACCGGCATGGATTCGTCGAGCCTTCCCGCCATCGCCCGCATCGCCGCTTCAGGGACTTTTGCGGTGATGACCGGCGCATCTTTACTGCCAGCGGCCTTGGCGGTGCTCATATCGGCAGCGCCTACCAGAAGGCCAAGGTCAGAAGGATTGATCGGTGACGCCTCGACCCGGACCACCACCTCATCGACTGAGGGTTCGGGCGTTGGGACCTCAAGCAGCGATATCTCGAGCTCGCCGCTTTTTTTGATCAGCGAACGAAGTTGCAGCCCGCTTTTGCCATCGGCGCTCATGACATCCTCCCGTTTTGACTTTTATGGCGCAGATGATCGCGTGTTGGCTGGGAAACGCAAGCCCTTCCGCTGCCTGGTCTGCGCCGCCTTCAGGCAAGTGCCCTGAGGGCTGCTCGCCCGGCATATTTCGCCTGATCTCCCAATTCCTGTTCGATCCGCAGCAATTGGTTGTATTTGGCGGTGCGGTCTGAACGCGCGAGCGAGCCGGTCTTGATTTGCCCGCAATTGGTGGCGACGGCGAGATCGGCGATGGTTGAATCCTCGGTTTCTCCAGAGCGATGCGACATGACCGCGGTGTAGGCGGCCTTATAGGCCATCTCGACCGCGGAAAGCGTTTCCGTCAGCGTCCCGATCTGGTTGACTTTGATCAGAATGGAATTGGCGCGGCCATTTTTGATGCCGTCCGCCAACCGCGTCACATTGGTGACAAAGAGGTCGTCGCCGACGAGCTGGCATTTACTGCCGACCAGATCGGTCAATTCCTTCCAGCCGTCCATGTCGTCTTCCGACATGCCGTCCTCGATTGACACAATCGGATAGCGAGCCGCGAGATCCGCGAGATATTTCGCCTGTTCGGAGCGCGAGCGGGTTTTGTTCTCGCCGCCATAGACATAGGCACCGTCCTTGAAGAACTCGGTCGCTGCACAGTCCAGCGCCAGCATAACGTCGCCACCGGCCTTGTAACCGGCCTTGCCGATCGCGTTCATGACGAATTCCAGCGCCGCATCGGCCGACGGCAGATTCGGCGCGAACCCGCCCTCGTCCCCGACATTGGTGTTATGGCCGGCCTTCTTCAGTTCCGATCGCAAGGTGTGGAAGATTTCCGAACCACAGCGCAGCGCCTCGGCAAACGTCGGAGCGCCCACCGGCATGATCATGAATTCCTGGAAATCGATCGGGTTATCGGCATGCACACCGCCGTTGATGATGTTCATCATCGGCACCGGCAAGGTCCGCGCCGAGGTGCCGCCGACATACCGATAGAGCGGCATGTCGAAGGACGCCGCCGCCGCCTTGGCGCAAGCGAGCGAAACGCCGAGGATGGCATTAGCCCCTAACCGGCTCTTGTTCGCGGTGCCGTCGAGATCGATCATGATCTGATCGATCAGAACTTGCTCCTCGACAGCGGTATCGCTCAGCGCATCGTAGATTTCGCCATTGACGGCATCAACCGCCTTTTGCACGCCCTTGCCGAGATAACGCGCCTTGTCGCCGTCGCGCAATTCCACTGCCTCATGCGCACCCGTCGAGGCGCCGGATGGCACCGCCGCGCGGCCGATGGAACCATCTTCCAGCACCACGTCAACTTCAACGGTGGGATTGCCGCGGCTATCGAGAATTTCGCGGCCAATGATGTCGACGATGGCGGTCATGCGTGCCTCTTGAGAAAGGTGTGATCCGATGGGTTGGGCTGGTTCTACAGCAAGCCCCTATCCTGGAAAAGGTTGCGTTGCTAAAACGAGCGCAACGGAGACCGATTATGTCAACGAAGCCTCGAAAGGCGTCAAAATCCAAGTTATCGTCATCCGGCCTGCAGCTTGGCCGCGCGGTCGATTGGCCTGCAACGCCGGATGCCGCGAAGCTCGACGCTGTGCCCAATCCGCAAAAAGGAACGGACTATCTGGTGCGCTTTACGGTACCGGAATTCACGTCGATTTGCCCGGTCACCGGTCAGCCAGATTTTGCCCATCTTGTGATCGATTATGTGCCAGCGGCATGGTTGCTGGAGTCGAAATCACTCAAGCTCTATGTCGCGAGCTTCCGCAATCACGGCGCCTTCCATGAGGATTGCACGGTCGCTATCGGCAAACGGATCACATCTGAGATCAAGCCGAAATTCTTGCGAATCGGCGGTTATTGGTACCCGCGTGGCGGCATTCCGATCGACGTGTTCTGGCAGACCGGAAAGCTGCCGAGGGGTATATGGATTCCCGATCAGGGCGTTGCGCCCTATCGCGGGAGAGGATGATCTTTAGCTTGCGCCTGCGGTGGCATCCGCGGGCGGTCTCTGCCGCAACAGCCGCGCGCAGGCAAAGCCCAGCGCAGTGATAATAACGGCGCTGGTCAGCAAGGTCGTCGTCTTGCCGACGCTCTGAATACCCAAGCCATAGGCGATCGGGCCGATTGTCTGACCGACGTAGAAAAAGAACGAATGCAGCGAGAGCGCCGTGGCGCGGGCTTCGACCGAGAGCTCGCTGGCAAAGATCTGCAAGCATCCATGGATCATATAGAAGCCCCAGCCCATCAAGAGCAGGCAAACTGTCTGAGCCTGCCATCCCGGACCAAAGGCAATCGCCGCCAGTTGCAGGCCTGCCAGCGCGGCGCCTGATATCATCATGCCGTTGACGCCGAGCCGCGGCAGAAAACGCGAGACGGTCATGGTGTAGAACAGTCCGCCCACCGCAAAACCCGCGATCACGATGCCGGCGATCGAAAGTCTGGTTTCGCCGAGTTCGAACAGGAACGATGCGAGATAAGGAAACAACCCGAGCACGCAACAACCCTCGATAAACACGGCGGCGTAGCAGAGCGCATTCGGATTGGCGAAGATGGTGCGGTAGCCGTGACGGAGCGTCGTGAGACTGGTCCTCGGCGCGCGGGTCAGGGCTGCACCGCGAAAGCCGGCCGTAACCGCCACCGACGCTGCGACAACCAAAAGGCCAAGCACCGCCAACACACCGCGCCAGCCGAGAAAGTCGCCGATCACGCCCGAGAATGAGGCTCCCAGCAGATTTCCCGTCATCGAACCCGCCAGCGTGCGCCCGATCGCGACCTGGCGTTTTTCAGGCCCGACGAGATCGCTGGTCAGGCTGAGCGCGACCGGAAACACGCCGCCGGAACCAATGCCGGCCAGAATTCGCGTGGCGAACAGCATCGGAAAGGACGCGGTCATTGCGCCGAGAATATTTGCAAGGCCCAGCAACACGAGACATGTCGTCATCAACCGCGCCTTGCCGAACAGATCAGCCGCCGCGCCAAGCACTGGCTGCACCGCGGCAAACGTGAAGGCAAATACCGCGGCAAAACTCGCAGCAGTCGTAATGCTGATGCTGAACTCATCGGCGACATGCGGCAGAACCGGATCGAGCGCACGCACCGAAAGGCTCGCCGCGAACGTCGCGATCGCGATGATGTTGATCGCGGGCGGCATGCGATCTTGCGGCCGCGCTACAGCCTGCGGCATCAGCCCGTCACGTTCTTGGCGGGGTTCGTGTCGAGCTTCTTGGCAACCGCGTCAAAGGCCATCAGGGTCCGCAGCAGGCCTTCGAAATCGCGCAACGGCACCATGTTGGGCCCGTCGGACGGCGCGTGATCCGGATCAGGATGGGTCTCGATAAAGACGCCGGCGACGCCGACCGCGACTGCCGCGCGCGCCAGCACCGGCACAAATTCGCGCTCGCCACCGGAGGACGTACCGTTGCCGCCCGGCTGCTGCACCGAATGGGTCGCATCGAAGATCACGGGCGCGCCGGTGGTGCGCGCCAGGATCGGCAGCGCGCGCATGTCCGACACCAGCGTGTTGTAGCCGAACGACGCGCCACGTTCGGTGACGAGCACCTTCGGGTTACCGGCGCCGGTGATCTTGGCGACGACATTGGCCATATCCCACGGCGCCAGGAATTGCCCCTTCTTGACGTTGACGACCTTGCCGGTTGCGGCCGCGGCCAGCAGCAAATCGGTCTGCCGGCTCAGGAAAGCCGGAATTTGCAAGACATCGACGGCTTGGGCGGCTTCCGCGCACTGCGCGGCCTCGTGCACATCGGTGAGAACGGGCAATCCCAGCGATGAACGTATCTCTGCAAAGATCGGCAAAGCCTGCGCCAAGCCGATCCCGCGCGCCGCCGAGGCGCTCGTGCGGTTGGCCTTGTCGAAGGAGGTCTTGTAGACGAGACCGATCTTCAGCCGCGTGGCGATCTCCTTCAACGCGGAGGCCACTTCCAAAGCATGCGCGCGGCTCTCAAGCTGACATGGACCCGCAATGATCGCAATCGGCAAGCCGTTGCCGAATTTGACCGGGCCAACATCGACAACAGCTGCGGCGGAAGTGTTGACGCTCAAGCGCTTTGTCCTCTTTGCGCCGCGACCATGCCGGGCGAAGGGGAATGGATCAACCTACTTTTAGGGCTTTGCGGCCTCGAATATCAGGGTTGCGCCAAAGGCCTCCTCCGGCGGCACGCTCAGCTTGCCGCCATGGCAGCGAACCGCCAGCCCGTTTTGCCGGTGCAGGGCTTCTGTGTCGGCCAGATCGGCGACTGCAAAGCGCATGGCGTTCAGCGTGAGCCCCTCGCCGCTTGCCTTGATCGGAAAACCGAAGACATCGCGCCCTCCCGAGGGCTCCAGGATTTCGATATCGCCATTCGCCGTGCGCCCAATCACGCCGGCCGGCTCCGAAGTGATCTCGCCTGCTCCAACATAGGTTTTGAGGAAGTTCCGGTGGCTCGCCGGATCGTCGGCGATCATCACCACACCCGGTACGCGTTGCGCGCCGTTGGCGTGGGTCTGAAACGCCGGATTCCAGAAATTTTCCGGAAAGTGATGCTGGCAAAGCGCCAGGCCAAGATCGGGCGAAGTCGGATCGCGGGTAAAGACCAGTGAGAACGCCAGTTTGACCGTCGCTCCGTCCAGCCTTTTGCCCTCGCGCGCGAAGTTGAACACTTCGTAGTCGGATATGCCGGCTGCCTTAAACGCCTGTGCATCGGAAGCCGCATCGCTGCTGTTGAGCAGCAGCATCGAAAACCCCTGGCGGGACGCGAGATAGTCCCGATTGAAGGCGCCGAACGAGAATGAACGCGGCGCATGCGCAACGATCTTCTCGGGCTCGGCGACTTCCAGAATCTCGATGTAGCAGTTCTTCAACTGCACAATGCGGTTGTGCGTGCCCCAGGGATGGCAATTGCGGCCACCGACTGTGAACCCGGCGCGGACATAGAAATCCGCAGCCGCGTCCAGGTCGCGAACCGCATGCACGATATGATCAAGCCCGTGGGGCATCACGAGACGCCAGACCCTCCGTGACCAGTTACTTGACGGACGAAAACGAGGTCGGCACCAGCAATTGATTGACGATGTTGGCGACGATCTGTCCGTCTTCCTCGGTCTTCGCGCGCGCGGAGATCCAGTCCGGATCGCTCTGGAACGCTGCCCACTTCTTTTCGCGATCGGCGAGCGATTCCCAGGCCAGCAGATAGGTCAGTTCCTGGTTGGATTCGCCGACCAGCGTGGTGAAAAAGCCAGCCTGACTGATGCCGTGCTTTTCCCAGAGTTTTAACGTGATGGTCTCAAATCGCTTCAACAACGCGGGCAACCGGCCGGGCAGGCAGCGATAGACACGGGTTTCATAGATCATCGAACACTCCCTTTGACTTTGTATTCTTGGCGGGAGCGTCTTTTCGCAACAAACGTCGTGGCCGTCAAAGGCTAGCAGGATTGCGAATTTGACATTTGCTTTACAGACTTGCGAGCGACGCCGGCATCACACCAGTCGAGACTGAACCATCGCCGCCTCGATGAACGAAGCAAACAGCGGGTGCGGCTCGAACGGGCGCGACTTCAGCTCGGGGTGGAACTGCACGCCGATGAACCAGGGATGATCCTCATATTCGACGATCTCCGGCAATATCCCGTCGGGCGACAACCCGGAGAAACGCAGGCCTTGCTGCTCGAGCCGGTCCTTATAGGCGGTGTTGACCTCATAGCGGTGGCGATGGCGCTCCGATATTTCGGTCGCACCGCTATAGACCGCCGAGACCCGGCTGCCGCGCCGCAAGCTCGCGGGATAGGCGCCAAGCCGCATCGTCCCGCCAAGATCGCCGTTCTTTGACCGCCGTTCCAGATCGTTGCCCCGCAGCCATTCGGTCATCAGGCCGACAACCGGCTCCGGCGTCGCCCCGAATTCGGTGGAATTGGCCTCCGCGATCCCCACAAGATTACGGGCGGCCTCGATCACGGCCATCTGCATGCCAAAGCAGATACCGAAATACGGCACATTGCGCTCGCGCGCGAATTGAGCTGCGCGAATTTTCCCCTCGGCGCCGCGCTGGCCGAATCCGCCCGGCACCAGAATGCCGTTGACGTGCTCCAGGAATGGCGCCGGATCCTCATTTTCGAAGACCTCGCTCTCGATCCAATCGAGGTTAACCTTCACCTTGTTGGCAATGCCACCATGCGATAGCGCCTCGATCAATGACTTATAGGCGTCCTTCATCCCGGTGTATTTGCCGACGATGGCAATGGTCACCTGGCCTTCCGGATTTCGGACCCGCTCGTTGATGACGTTCCAGCTTTGCAAGCTCGGTGGAATCTTCGCCGTGATGCCAAACGCCGCCAGCACCTCGTCGTCGAGACCGGCGGCGTGATAGGCCTCCGGCACGGCGTAGATATTGTCGACGTCGCGCGCCTCGATGACCGCGGTTTCACGCACATTGCAGAACAGGCCGAGCTTGCGGCGCTCTTCCTTCGGAATTGGACGATCAGTACGGCAGAGCAGAATATCGGGCTGGATGCCGATCGAACGCAGCTCCTTGACCGAATGCTGGGTCGGCTTGGTCTTCAGTTCGCCGGCGCTTGGAATGAACGGCAACAACGTCAGATGAATGTAGATCGCGTGGTCGCGCGGCAGATCGTTCTTGACCTGCCGGATGGCTTCGAAGAACGGCAGGCCCTCGATGTCGCCGACAGTGCCGCCGATCTCGCACAGCACGAAATCGAAATCGTCATTGCTGTCGAGAATGAAATCCTTGATCGCGTTGGTGACGTGCGGAATCACCTGGATCGTGGCGCCGAGGTAATCGCCGCGCCGCTCCTTGGTGATGATGTCCTGATAGATCCGCCCGGTGGTGATGCTGTCGGCCTTGGTGGCGGGACGCCCGGTGAAGCGTTCGTAGTGGCCAAGGTCGAGGTCGGTTTCCGCGCCGTCGTCGGTCACGAACACTTCGCCGTGCTGATAGGGCGACATCGTTCCGGGGTCGAGATTGAGATAGGGGTCGAGCTTGCGCAACCGAACCCTGTAGCCACGAGCTTGCAGCAGCGCGCCAAGAGCCGCCGATGCCAGACCTTTTCCGAGCGAGGAGACCACGCCGCCGGTGATGAAGATGTACCGCGCCATGGGACTTAACCTTTAAGGCCACTGCTGCGATTCGCCAAAACGAATCGGCTCTTGGCCACGAAATTTTCCGGGCCTGTGGGTGACGCCAAATTCAAAGAGATATCAGTATCTTGATATGGATTTCTGATGCAGCGTGGTAGACCGCCACGCCGCATGGCCATCCTGCTTTATTGCGAGTGCCGCCTACTGCGAGCGCGGCGCTTCCGGACCTGACGGCGCAGGCGTGCTTTGCTGCTCGTCGGATTTCTTCAACGAATCCAGAACACCGCCGCCGCTCGATGGCACCGCGGGCGCTCCGCCCGCGGGCTGCGACTGCGAGGTCGGCGCGATGATCGAGCTCGGCTTGCGATCGTAGCTCGCGAGCCATGAGAGAAACAGGCTCGTGACGAAGAAGCCGGCAGCCAGGATCGCGGTTGTCCGGCTCAAGAGGTTGGCCGTACCCCGGCTCGACATAAACCCGGCGCCTCCGCCCATGCCCAAGCCGCCGCCTTCTGATTTTTGCAGCAACACGGTCGCGATCAACGTCGCAACGATCATCAGATGGATTACGATAACGACAGTCTGCATTTCGACCTTTCGTCGCAAACCAAAGCTGGCCGGCAGCGGGTTTCGGTTTTGCGGGATTTCAATTCGGGCCGGGTGTTACACGATTGCACGGGGCGTTGTCACCCCCGCTCCAGCCCAGCGTCCCGATTCCGGCATCGGAACGCGTGGCGACATCGAAGCAGTACTGGCGCTCAGTTAGGGACAATCTGCCGCAATCGCAAGGAAATCGGTGGCCTTGAGACTTGCCCCGCCGATCAGGGCGCCGTTGACATTGGTAATCCCCATCAGTTCCCTCGCATTCGACGGTTTGACCGAGCCGCCATAGAGAATGCGCATCCTGTCACCCTCCCCGCTAAACCGGGCGCTGAGGGTTTCCCGGATAAACTGATGAATTTGCTCAACATCTTTGGCCGTTGGCGTCAACCCGGTGCCAATCGCCCAAACCGGCTCATAGGCCACCACCAAATTGTCCGCCCGAGCCCCATCCGGCAGCGAGCCCTGAAGCTGGCCCCGGCAAATGTCCAGTGTTTGGCCCGCATCGCGCTGGCTCTGGGTTTCGCCGATGCAGACGATGGCCACCAGCCCCGCACGCCGGGCGGCCTCTGCCTTTTGCCGTACCAGGGCGTCGCCCTCGCCATGATCGGCGCGCCGTTCCGAATGGCCTACAATCACGGCGGTTGCGCCGGCATCTGCCAGCATTTCGGCGGAAATATCGCCGGTATGGGCACCCGAGGCCTTTGGATGGCAATCCTGGCCGCCAATCTCCACGCCCTTTGAGCCCGCGAGCTTCGCGGCAAAAGCGTCAATGAGCGTTGCGGGCGGACACACCAGCAGATCGGCCTTTCCCACAACCTTGGAGGCGCCTGCAAGCATGGCCTCGAATTCGGACATCGAAGAATGCAGGCCGTTCATTTTCCAGTTGCCGGCGATCAGGGGCCGAATGGTCGGGTTCATTCCGCTGGTTCCTCCAGGCGAGACATCAGGCCATCGCTAGCAGAGCCCGTCTAACTCGGCCAGATCAGCCCAAACAGGACGCTGTGGGGCCGTTAACTCTTTGAAATGGACGGCCGTGCTGGTTGCGAGTAGAAGGCCGCCACTTTATGATGCGTTATCAATCCGGTGACGCCCTTTTGCGGTATTCGAAACGAATTCCGACGGGCAGCTGCCGGTTCCCTCCTGCTACAAGTTGGATCCTATGCTTCGAGGAATGCGCAAAGCCTCATCAAACTGGCTCGGCAAAATTATCATGGGCACCGTGATGGGCGTCCTGATCATCAGTTTCGGCATTTGGGGCATCGCCGATATCTTCAGGGGTTTTGGACAATCGACGTTGGCCAAGATAGGGCGCACCGAGATATCGGCCGAGCAATTCCGCCAGATCTATAACGATCAGCTGCAACAGGTCGGCCGCCAGTTCGGTCGTCCGATATCGGCGGAGCAGGCCCGCGCGCTCGGTTTCGACCGGCAGGTGCTCCAGCAGACCATCGCAGAAACGACGCTTGACGAAGAAGCGCGACGCCTCGGGCTCGGGCAGTCCAACGAAGAAACCCTGAAGACGATCTTTGACGATCCGAACTTTCGGGGTGTCAATGGCGCGTTCGACCCGGCGCGCTTCGAGGGCATGATCCGCCAGCTCGGCCTCAGCGAGCAGCGTTTTATCGCCGAGCAGCGGCGGATCTCGCTGCGGCGTCAAATCGCCGGCTCGATCGCGGGCGGCGTCGAGCCTCCGAAAGTGCAAGTGGAAGTTCTGGCGCGATTCCAGAACGAGCAGCGCTCGATCGAATATGTGAAGCTTGGAGCCGCGCAGGCCGGAACGATCGACCCGCCATCGCCGGAGGCGCTCGCAGCCTATTTCGAGGAACGCAAACCGCTGTTCCGCGCCCCCGAATATCGCAAGATTTCCTTCGTCGCCGTTACGCCGGAGGAAATCGGCAAATGGGAGGACGTCTCCGACGAAGACGCCAAAAAGGCCTTTGAGCTGCGCCGCGACAAGCTTGGTACGCCGGAGCGGCGGGAAATCCAGCAAATCGTGTTTCCGAACGCAGAGGAAGCCGCGGCGGCGCGCGGACGTATCGCATCGGGAACATCCATTGAAGACATCGCCAAGGAGCGGGGTCTGGCGCCGTCCGACGTCAACCTCGGCCTGATTGCGAAATCGGCGATCGGGGATCCGGCGATTGCTGATGCCGCCTTCTCGTTGCAATCCGGCGAGGTCAGCCAGCCCGCGCAAGGCAGATTTGGCTTTGCGCTGGTCAAGGTCGGCAAGATCGAGCCAGGTGCCGAGCCGAGCTATGAGAGCTACGCCCCGCAAATCAAGCACGATATTGCGAGCGAGCGGGCGCGTTCCAAGCTCGGAGAGTTACACGACAAGATGGAAGACGAGCGCGGTGGCGGGGCAAGCGTTGTCGAAGCCGCGCAGAAGCTCGGTCTGACCGCGGTAACCATCGATGCAGCGGACCGCTCGGGCCGGACTCCGAGTGGGCAGCCGGCGCCGAACATTCCACAAGGATTGGATGTGGTTTCGCAGGCCTTCAATACCGATGTCGGCGTCGACAACGACCCCATTTCCTATCGCGGCGGTTATGTCTGGTACGATGTTGTCGGCATTACCCCGACGCACGAGCGTAATCTGGATGAGGTCAAGGACCAGGTCGAGGCCAGATGGCGCGCCGATCAGGTTTCGAGCCGGTTGCGCGACAAGGCGACCGAAATGGTCCAGAAGCTCGAACAGGGCGGCAAGCTCGTCGATGAGGCGGCGCAGGCGGGAGTGAAGGTGGAAACTGCTGCCGGTTTCAAGCGCGACGCATCCCTGCCCGGCCTTAACGCGGGCGTGGTCGCCGCCGCGTTTCGTACCGCGAAGGATGCCGCCGGGCAGGCGCCCGACACAGGTGCGAACGGCTGGGTCGTTTTCCGCGTCACCGACATCACGGTGCCGCCTGTCGACCTTGCTTCCGCTGACATGAAAAAGCTTCAGAGCACCGTTCAGCGCAGCCAGGTCGATGAGTTGCTCACCCAATATATCACCAGGCTGGAGTCGGATATCGGCACCAGCGTCAACGAAACCGCCTTCGCGCAGGTGACCGGAGCGAGCAACAACAACTGATCCGTTGCGTTTTCCTGAAAGCATGTGATGGACGATCTCAAATCTATCATCGCCAAGGTAGCTACCGGCGCCACGCTTTCGCGCGAGGAGGCGGCAGCAGCCTTTGACCGGATGATGTCCGGTGAGGCCACGCCCTCGCAGTTGGGTGGCCTGTTGATGGCGCTGCGCGTCCGCGGCGAGACCGTCGACGAGATCACCGGCGCGGTTTCCGCCGTGCGCAGTAAAATGTTGAAGGTGAAGGCGCCAGACGACGCCGTCGACGTGGTCGGGACCGGCGGCGACGGCTCGGGCTCGGTAAATGTGTCGACTTGCGCGGCCTTTATCGTTGCAGGCTGCGGCGTACCGGTGGCCAAGCACGGCAACCGCGCGCTGTCATCGCGCTCCGGCGCTGCCGACGTGCTGTCCTCGCTCGGGGTGAAGATCGACATCACGCCCGAACGGGTCGGCCGCTGTATCGCGGAGGCCGGAATAGGCTTCATGTTCGCGCCTTCCCATCATCCGGCCTGGAAGAACGTCGGGCCGACGCGCGTCGAACTCGCCACGCGTACCATTTTCAATCTGCTGGGACCGCTTGCCAATCCAGCGGGCGTCAAGCGGCAGATGGTCGGCGTCTTCTCGAAGCAATGGGTGCTGCCGCTGGCGCAGGTTCTGAAGAACCTTGGCTCGGAATCGGTTTGGGTGGTGCATGGCTCGGATGGTCTCGACGAGATCACCCTCACCGGCCCGACCTTCGTTGCCGCGTTTGAAAAAGGCGAGATCCGCTCGTTTGAGGTGTCGCCGGAGCAGGTCGGCCTCAAACGGGTTGGGGGCGAGGCGCTGAAGGGAGGCGATTCCACTGCCAACGCGTTGGCGCTGCGCAACGTCCTTGCCGGCTTGCCGGGCCCTTACCGGGACGTTGCCTTGCTCAATGCCGCAGCCGCTCTGGTTGTGGCCGGCCGCGCCAGGGACCTGAAGGAAGGCATGACGCTCGGTATCCAATCGATCGACGCCGGCGCGGCGGCCCAACGGCTGACGCAGCTTATCGCAGTCTCCAACGGCTGAACGGATTCAGCAATGTCCGATATCCTGGAGCGGATCGAGAGCTATAAGCGCGAGGAGATCGCCGCCGCCAAACGCGCCCATCCGTTGACCAGCCTCGAAGCACGTGCCCAGGCCGCCTCCCCGCCCCGCGGCTTTGTCGCCGCCATTCGCGATCGGCTCGCGCGTGGCGAGTACGGCCTGATCGCCGAAATCAAGAAGGCCTCGCCCTCCAGGGGACTTATTCGGGCTGATTTCGATCCACCGCGCCTGGCACAGGCCTATGAGGCCGGCGGCGCCGCCTGCCTCTCGGTCCTGACGGACGCGCCGTCTTTTCAGGGCCATCTCGATTTTCTCGTCACGGCGCGCGCAGCGGTGAGCCTGCCGGTGCTGCGCAAGGATTTCATGTACGACACCTATCAGGTGGCGGAAGCGCGCGCCTATGGCGCGGACTGCATCCTGATCATCATGGCCGCCCTGGACGACAGCGCCGCGCGGGACATCGAAGCCGCCGCATTGGCCTATGGCATGGACGTCCTCATCGAAATCCACGATCGCAGCGAGCTCGATCGGGCGCTTAAACTTCGTTCGCCGATGATCGGGATCAACAACCGCGACCTGCGCAGCTTCGAGACCCGGCTCGAAACCAGTGAGGCGTTGGCGCCGCTGATTCCGAAAGATCGCCTGTTGGTGGGCGAGAGCGGCATCTTCACGTCAGCCGATCTGGCGCGACTGGCACATGTGGGTATATCTACGTTTCTCGTCGGCGAAAGCCTGATGCGGCAGACCGACGTTGCCGCGGCGACGCGCGAGCTGATCACACGCAGCGGCACCGTCAGCGCAACGCGGACGAGTTGAACATGGCCCGCCAGCCAGCCAGAACGAAATCCAACAAGCTCAAACCCGCCCTCACCCACATCGACGCCAAGGGCGAGGCGCGGATGGTGGACGTGTCCGCCAAGGAAGCAACCGAGCGGACGGCGGTCGCCGAAGGGCGCGTTGTGATGAGCAAGGCGACGCTCGCTTTGATCGTGTCCGGCAACGCCAAAAAAGGCGACGTGCTGGCGACGGCGCGGGTCGCCGGCATCATGGCGGCCAAGCGCACCTCCGATCTCATTCCGCTGTGCCATCCGCTGGCGTTGTCGAAGGTGACGCTGGAGATTTCGCCCGACCCGAAATTACCCGGCTGCCGGGTCCGGGCCACCGTCAAGGTCACCGGGCCGACCGGGGTTGAGATGGAAGCGCTGACCGCCGTTTCGGTCGCCTGCCTCACGATCTACGACATGATCAAGGCGGTCGAGCGCGGCGTGCGCATCGAAGGAATTCACTTGGCCGAGAAGATCGGCGGCAAATCCGGACACTACCGCGCCGAAAGTTGAATCGCGCGACCCGCTACTTCAGCGACGTGTTGATCGAGGCGAATTTCGTATTGAGCTTGGTGCCGAGCCCGTTCATCACGGGGATGATCGCAAGCGCAATGCCTGCTGCGATCAATCCGTATTCGATCGCCGTTGCACCGGATTCATCGGCGAGAAATGCCCTTAAAACCCTGATCATTTGAGAAGCCCTTCCAGGTCTAGATCAATGTCCACGATCGGAACGGCATCGCAAGGCGTGTGCCAAACACGGCAACAGGCCCGTCAAGACCTTAGACGGTTAAGCCAAAGTAAGCGTCGACAGATCGGGCAAATAATTCCCCGGCGATCGTGCCCCGGCCGGCAATTGCTGCCACGGCCAGGAATCAAACAGGTCGAATTCATCGACGGTTAACTCCGATTGCTAACCTCACTTCCATACCGCTGATGTATCGATTTGCTTGCCGGCGCTAGGAAGAATGGGACCTCTGGCCGGCACCTGGATGTAGTGGCGATCGCAATGACGGCAGACGGTACGGACTCTTTCGGCCTCAGGGCATTTCTCTCCAGTGGCCCCATCCGGTGGCTCATTGGTGGCGGGGCATTCATGATCGCGGCGATCGCGATCGGCACCATCTTCATGGTCGACAATTTTCGCGAGCGGGCACTCAGCAGCAATCAACGCGAGCTCGAAAATACGGTTCAGTTGCTCACCCGCCATTTCGATCAACAGCTCGAAGATTTTTCGATCATCCTCAATGACATTACGACCCGAATCCGCTCCGGCGGAGTGACGTCGGAATGGTTCAAGCAGCAGCTGTCCACGCTGGATTGGCATGAAGAGCTGAGAGCAGAGGTGAGCGCCTATTCCGATGCAGCCAGCATCAATTTGTTCGACGCTAATGGCGCCTTGATCAATTCATCCGAGCTCTGGCCGGTCCCGGACATCAGCATCTCCGACCGGGGCTTTTTCAAGTCATTCAAATCAGGCGCCGAAACCGCGCCTGTCCAGATCGAGCTCGTGCGCGGCCGTGTCGCCGGGGGATGGGCGACCATCGTCGCCCGCAAACTGACCGGCTCGAACGGTGAGTTTATCGGAGTCGTCACACGGACGATCCGTCCGGCCACCTTCGAGAAATACTTCGCCTCAGTCGCACTCGGGGAAGGCGCGGCGATTTCGATGTATCACCGCGACGGAACGCTTCTGGCACGCTATCCGCATATCGAAAACATGATCGGGTCCAATGTCCAGGCCAGCAGCATCTACCCGTACATTTCCTCACCATCGGGCCGGGGTACGATACGCCTGACCAGCCCGATCGACGGGCAGGAGCGGTTGGCATCTGCCAATGCGCTGCGAAATTTTCCGATCGCAATCGTTGCGAGTTTGACGGTCGAATCGGCGCTGGCAGATTGGCAGGCGCAGACACGATTTTTGATCATCGTCGCGGCGCTTTCCGCGGTCGTCATCGCGTTCATGCTGTTTTTTTTCGTCCGAAAACTGTTGCAACAACACCAGACCGAGAAGCAGCGCCTGGACACTGCCATCAACAATATGTCGCAAGGTCTTCTGCTCTACGATTCATCGGAACGTCTGGTCGTCTGCAATCAACGCTATATGTCAATGTACGGACTATCGCCGGACGTGGTGAAGCCTGGACTTGGTTTTCGCGATCTCGTCGTTTACCGGAAGAAAACCGGGTCGTTCAAAGGCGACATCGACGCGTTCGTTACCTCCGTCCGGCGCAACGTCGCCATCGGAAAGATGACTCGCAATACGGTTGAAACGGCGGACGGGCGCCTGATTCAGATCGTCAACCAGCCGTTGACGAGGGGCTGGTTGACCACGCACGAGGATATTACCGAGCGAACGCGTGCGGAGGAGCAAATCCGGCACCTTGCCCATTTCGACGCGCTGACCGACCTGCCCAACCGCGCCTTGTTCCACGAGCGGCTGAGGCAGGAAATCGCACAAACCGCACCGGAGCGCCAACTGGCCGTGCTCTACATCGACATCGACGAGTTCAAAAGCGTCAACGATTCCCTTGGCCACATGATCGGCGACGCGTTGTTGAAGTCGGTTGCGCGCCGACTGGGCGCTTGCATCGAAAGCACCGATTTTGTCGCGCGCCTGGGCGGTGACGAATTCGCCATCGTCAAAACCGGGGTGAAGGACCCCGCCGATGTTACCGACCTCGCCACTCGAGTTCTGGAAGCGATCCGCGCTCCCTCCGATTGTCTCGGTCACCAGGTGGCGTCCGACGCCAGCATCGGCATCGCGCTCGCCCCGCAACACGGGACCGACCTCGACCAGATCCTCAAGAACGCAGATATGGCGATGTATGCCGCCAAATCGGCTGGCCGACGCACCTGGCGTTTCTTCGAGCCGTCGATGGACGCCCACGTCCGCGCAAGGCGGTTGCTGGAAACCGATCTGCGCAAGGCAATCGCCGAAGAGGCGCTTGAGGTTTACTACCAGCCCTGTCTTGGCCTCCAGAGCGACAAGATTACTGGCTGCGAAGCGCTGATACGCTGGCGTCATCCCGAGCGGGGCATGATCTCGCCCGCCGAATTCATTCCGATCGCGGAAGAAACCGGCCTGATCAACGAGATCGGCGAATGGGTGCTGGCAAAAGCATGTGCGGAGGCAGCCAGCTGGCCCGACGCGATCAGCGTGGCGGTCAACGTCTCGCCGGTTCAATTCAGAAGCGGCACGCTGGCGCTGAAGGTCGTCGCGGCGCTGGCCGCCTCCGGCCTGCCGGCTCACCGGCTGGAACTGGAAATCACCGAAGCTGTCCTGATCAGCGATGACGATGCCGCGCTTGAGGTCCTGCACCAGCTTCGGGCCGTCGGCGTGAGGATCGCGCTGGATGATTTCGGTACCGGCTACTCCTCGCTGAGCTATTTACAGCGTTTCCCGTTCGACAAGATCAAGATCGACCGTTGCTTCGTCAACGATCTTGCCGAAGCGGGCGGCTCCTCCATCGTGCAGGCAGTGGTGAATATCGCCGCCGCCCGGCATATGACGACCACGGCGGAGGGCGTCGAAACAGAGCGGCAGCAGGAATTGCTGCGCGGACTAGGCTGTACCGAAATGCAGGGCTACCTCTTCAGTGCGCCAAAGCCGGCTGAAGAGGTAAGAAAAATCCTGCTCGCGCACCGCTCCAGACCAGCCGCGGTCGCCTGAACACCGGACTTAATTCGGTACCGTCGCCTTCGAAGACGTCGAGGCCGTTCCGCCTGCGTTGACGGTGGCACCGCGCAACAGGCTGTAGGCGGCAGCCAGTGCCTTGTCGTCTTTCTCCGCCGGCGGAACGTAGGATTGCGAGCCCGTCTGCTCAGTCCCTTCGGCAGAGAGATGTCCTCGCATCGAGGCTTCGCCTTTCATTTCGGCGCGCCCTTTCAGGTCGTCAGGCACATCCTGCAACACCTCGATGTCGGGCACGACACCTAGCGCCTGGATCGAATGGCCGGACGGCGTAAAATACCGCGCTGTCGTCAGGGCCAGCGCGCCGTGATCTCCACCAAGCGGAATGATGGTCTGGACCGAGCCTTTGCCGAACGAACGGGTACCGATCAGGGTTGCTCGCTTGTGGTCATGCAAGGCACCGGCGACGATCTCCGAAGCCGAAGCCGAACCGCCGTTGATCAACACGACAAGCGGCTTGCCCTTGGTGAGGTCCCCGCCCTTTGCCGAAAACCGCTGGGTTTCCTCGGGCCTGCGGCCCCTGGTCGAGACCACCTCGCCCCGCGCCATAAACGCGCTGGAAACGGATACAGCCTGATCGAGCAATCCGCCGGGGTTGTTGCGCAGGTCGAGCACATAGCCCGCCAGATTCTGCGACGAGATCTGTTTCGAGATATCGGCGATGGCCTTCTTCAGTTCGTCGCCGGTTTGCTCGCTGAACGAACTGATGCGGATATAGCCGATATCGCCGCCATTGGTGCGGAAGCTAACCGGCCGCACCTGAATGATTTCACGGGTGATGGTCACGTAGATCGGCGCATCCGTGCCCTTGCGCAGGATGGTCAGCTTGGTCTTGGTATCTACCGGACCTTTCATCTTGTTGACGGCCTGCTCGAGCGTCAGCCCTTGCACGTTTTCTTCGTCGATCTGGGAAATAAAATCTCCGGACAGGATCCCGGCCTTCGATGCCGGGGTGTCATCCATGGGCGTGACCACCTTGACCAGACCATCTTCCATGGTGACTTCGATACCAAGTCCGCCGAACTCGCCCTTCGTCGTATCCTGCATCTCGTGCCAGGAAGCATCGTTCATGTAACGGGAATGCGGATCGAGCGATGAGATCATCCCGTTGATCGCACCCTCGATCAGCAGGGAATCGTCGGGCTTCTCGACGTAGTCACTCCTGACCCGCTCGAAGACTTCGCCAAACAGATTAAGCTGCGAATAGATGTCGCTTTCCACCTTCGCCTTGGCCACCGCCATCCATTTCGGGCCAAGCGGCCCGCCAACAGCCAGAGTGAGGCAGATGCCTGTAACCGTGCCGAGGAGAAACAGGGAATTCTTTCGCATGTGGCGAGCCTTTTGGTTGGTACCAGCCGATTCGTTCGAGCCAGCTGGCGACCTTCACTGGGTTATCCGGTCAGACCGGTCTTGTGCGGCACTTTTCTGGTATCATTGAGGCCGCTTTGAGAGCATCGACAAAGCTGGCCCAGCACCAAATAGCGGGTCAACGACATATTCGACCACACATATTCAGTCATAACGGGATGCAAATATAGGTGTTTCGCGGACAGTAAAGAACCAAAAATCCCTTTCATGTCCAATTTGTAATTGCCAAAAACATAGGCGGAGCCGCTCAGTCGCGACTCCTCAGCTCAGGGCTGGCTTGAATCCATCAGGACGAACAGAATCCGGCAAGTCTCAGTTCCGTGATTGACCCACGCATGGTTGGTGGCCTGCTGGACGACCGTATCGCCCGGCTTCAGATGGACCACGCTGTCGTCCAACATCATGTCGATCTCCCCCGAAAGAACGACCGCGTAATCGACGCTCCGCGTCCGATGCATCAGCGGGTGGGTGACGGGACGCCCCCTGGCGGGCGCCACAGGACCGACCGCCTTCATCAGACCTCCAGGTTCCATCTTGGCTTCGGTCGCGGGGTCGAGTGGCGGAAACTCTACGACGCGGAATTTGGTCCCGTTGTCGAGCGGCGAGATGCCCACCGGAATGGCTGAGGTGTCGTCCTTGAAGGAAAACCCGATCGGATAGGAATTCGTAACCCACAGATTGGTCGCCTGCAGCCCGAAGGGACCGGCTTGCAGCGGCACGCGGCTGTCAAACATCACGACCGCCTTGTTGTCAGCGTCGAGGCCGGTGACGACGCGGCGGATGTCAGAAGCTCTGGCAGCAACCGTGCATGCCATCAACGCGGCGACGGCAAACGTTTGGATCGTACGGAACATCATTGGACTTCCTCCCGGCGATAGACTGATCTTCGTCAGTATGGCCGGGAGGATGACAGTGCCAGTGCGCGCCAGTCAACCGACGCGCTCTCTAATGCGCCGGGGTTCAGCGGCCGTAGGTGGCGGTCAACGACGCTTTCGCCAGGGTATGGAAATGCAGATCAAACCCGACCAGCGCGGCCGAAGCATTGTCGTCCTTCGCGTCCGGCAGTTTGTCGACATCGACCGCAAATACCGTGATCTGGTAGTGATGCGGCTTGTCGCCGGGCGGCGGACAGGGGCCGCCATAGCCGTCAGCACCGAAATCCGTCCGGCTTTGAACAGCTCCCTTCGGCATCTGCTTCGATTTCACGTCCCCCGCTCCCTTGGGCAACGAGGTGACGTTGGCCGGAATATTGAAAACGACCCAATGCCACCAACCGCTGCCGGTCGGCGCATCCGGATCGTAAATGCTGACGGCAAAACTCTTGGTGGCGCTGGGCGCCCCACTCCAGCTCAAGCTCGGTGAAACGTTGTTGCCGGTGCAGCCAAACCCTTTGAATACTTGCTCGTTGGCAATCGTAGCTCCCTCTTTGACCTCGGAACTGGTGAGGCTCATGCTTTGTGCATTCGCCGCCGTCATGCCCGCTGCGGTCGACAGGACCAGGGCCGCAACCGCGGCCGTCATCTTTCTCATGGCTATTTTCTCCCCTTTTCAGATACTCGCTAAGCGCGAACATGCCTTTAGCAATTTGTAAGACGGCAGGGAAGAACGGCCTTAAACGCAAGCGGGCTTACCCGGCCGCGGGCAATAGGTTATGGATGGCCCCGAGGCGTGAGACGGCTTCCGGAATGGGAAGGCGGCACGCTCGCCATCGGAAATAATTCCGGGGCAATGATCGGGAGGATCACCACATGCTCAAGTCAATTTCGATTGCCGCTGCCACATTGGCGGTTTCGGCGGCCTGTTTCTTCTTGCTGCCGCCCGGCCAGCGCGTCGAGGCCCAATCGGCCGGAATGTACGTCAACGCCGTCGATCTCGATATCTTGCCGGCCGAACGCGACAACTTCCTGGCTGCGATCAAGGAGAACGGTGCGGCCGCGGTCACGGAGCCAGGTTGCAAGCGGTTCGACATCCTTAACCTCGCGAGCGATCCGAACCATTTCCTGCTCTATGAGGTTTACGAAAACGAGGCTGCGCTCAAGGCGCATCGCGAAACCGATCATTTCAAGAAATTCGCCGCAGCCGCGGCCAAAATGGTCGACAAACGTAATGCCCGCGCCATGTCGGTGATTGCGTCAAACGCCCAGGCAAAATGAAGCCGATTTCGGAATGCCCAGCCAGCTCGCTGGGCATTCCTGATCAGCGCTGAGCGGTTTTGGACTGGCGCTGGGCGACGCTAAAGAAAGGTTGTTCGAAGCCAACACCGTCGGAAATACAAGGAGAAGAAAATGAACGAAGTCACCCGTATCCCGACAAGTACCGAACTTGGCGCCAGCGCCGAGCCGTTCCAGAACCTTCATGAGTTCGTGAACAAGGCGCGCGCCAACCTCAACCAGAACGCCTGGGACTACATTATCGGCGCTGCCGAGACCGAAACCACCATGCGCCGCAACCGCATGGCGCTCGATGAGATCGCGTTTCGGCCGCGGGTGCTGCGCAATGTTGCGCGCATCGATGCCACGACCGAGGTATTCGGCCGCAAACTGCGCCTGCCGGTCATGATGGCGCCGGTCGGCGCGCTCGAAATCTTCGATCCCCTTGGTGCCGCCGCCAGCGTCGCCCGTGGTGTCGGCCGGTTTGGCGCCGCCCATATGTTGAGCTCGGTGTCGGAGCCAGGGCTTGAGAAGGTCGCCGAGGCCGCTCCCGATGCGCTACGCATCTACCAGCTCTATGTCCGCGGCGACGATGCCTTTGTCGAAGATCGCGTGAACCGCGCGATCGCAAGCGGGTACACCGCGTTCTGCCTGACGGTCGACACCGCCCACTACAGCCGCCGCGAGCGCGATATCGCCAAGCGCTACGTCCGTGAAAGCCGCTTGCGCGCCACCGGTGGCGACTTCCAGAAGGGACTGGATTGGCGGACCGTCAAGCTCATCAAGGACAAGTACAAGATCCCGCTGATCATCAAGGGCATCGCCACCGCCGAGGACGCAGCGATCGCGCTCGATCATGGCGTGGAGTGGATTTATGTCTCCAATCATGGCGGACGCCAGCTCGACCACGGCCGCGGCTCCATGCATGTGCTGCCGGAGATCGTCAGTGCGGTCAAAGGCCGCGCGAAAATCATGGTGGACGGTTCGTTCTGCCGTGGCGCCGATATCGTCAAGGCCGTCATCATGGGCGCCGATCTCGTCGGGATCGGCCGGTTGCAATGCTGGGCGCTCGCGGCCGGCGGCGAGACCGGTATCGTGCGGATGCTCGAACTGCTGGAAGACGAAGTGGTCCGCTGCCTTGGTTTGCTGGGCGTCACCAAATTCGCCGAGCTCGACAAATCCTACCTGCATCCGGCAGCGCCGACCAACTTGCCCGGCGTTTTCTCGGCCTTCCCGCTTCTGGATATCCAACCTTATCGGTATTGAAACGGGTTTGTCTGATCGTCGCGATGAAACCGCCAATCCTTTCGCCCGGCGATGCCGACGCCTTGCTGTTCGATCTCGGCCGCGTAGTGCTCGACATCGATTTCAACCGGGTTCTTCACTGCTGGGCCCGCCACGCAGGTTGCGAGCCGGCGCAACTGGCGAACAGGTTCTTGCGCGACGAACTGTACCGGCGTCACGAGAAGGGCGAGATCAGCGATAAGGCCTTCTTTACAGGACTACGCTCGTCACTGGGTATTCGGCTTTTCCGACACGCAATTCCTTGAGGGATGGAACGCGATTTTTATCGGCGAAATGCCCGGTATCAATCAACTCCTCGCCCGCGCGGCCAAACGCCTGCCGCTCTACGCCTTCTCCAACACCAACGTCCCGCACGTCGCCTATTTCTCCGGCCAATATGCCGAGGTGCTCGGTCACTTCCGCGAAGTCTTCCTGTCCTCTACCATTGGCCTTCGAAAACCGGACGCGGAAGCCTATGATCATGTCGTGCAAGCCATCGGGTTACCGGCAGAACGCATTGTGTTCTTCGATGATCTCGCCGAAAACATTAGAGGCGCGCAGGAGCGTGGCCTGAGGGCCGTTCTGGTGAACTCACCTGACGACGTAGCAAGCGCGCTTGAGGCGCTCGGGATTTAGAGAAGTGGTTTTGGACGTATTCGCTTCGGGAGATTTGTCTTGGCATTGATGCCGGTCGCAGAGGCTCTCGCCGCCGTCCTTTCGGGCGCACAAGCGCTTAGTGAGGAGATGGTCGCGTTGGATTCGGCTTACCAACGTATCCTGGCGCGCGATCTCGCGGCGCTTCGCACGCAACCGCCGCAGGCGATGTCGGCCATGGACGGCTATGCGGTGCGCGCAGCGGATGCAACCCGCGCCGGAGCCCAGCTGAAGGTTATCGGCGAAATCGCGGCCGGACGGCCCTTCGATCACGTCGTAGGATCGGGTGAAGCGGCGCGTATCTTCACCGGCGGCGTCATTCCCGGCGGCGCCGACGCCGTCATCATCCAGGAAGACACCGTCGTCGAAGGCGATCATATTGCCATTACCGAGGCAGCGGTCGCGGGACGCCATATCCGCCGCGCCGGCGTCGATTTTCGCCAAGGCGACGTGTTGCTGACCGCCGGTGGCCGCCTGAACGACCGCGACCTCTCGCTCGCCGCCGCCATGAACTATCCCCGCCTGCCGGTCCACCGGCAGCCGAAAGTCGCGCTGCTTGCAACCGGTGATGAACTGGTGATGCCGGGCGAGGTGCCCGGGCCCGGCCAGATCGTCTATTCCAATGGCTACGCGCTGCGGGCGCTGGCCCGCGCCGAGGGCGCCGACGTTATCGACCTCGGCATTGCAGCCGATACGCTTGAGGCCACCACGGCCGGCATTCGCCGTGCCCGTGACCTCGGCGCCGACGTCCTGATCACGACCGGCGGCGCTTCGGTCGGGGACCATGACCTCGTCAAGCGCGCGCTCGATACCGAAGGCGTGGCAATGGCCTTCTGGCAAATCGCCATGCGGCCCGGCAAGCCGCTGATGCATGGGCGGCTCGGCGCGATGCGCGTGATCGGCCTGCCCGGCAATCCCGTGTCATCGTACGTGTGCGCCTTCCTGTTCCTCGTCCCGTTGATTCGCAAACTCAGCGGCCGACTCACCGTTCATCACACGACCGAATCCGCTCTGCTCGGGCGCGATGTCGCCGCCAATGATCAGCGCGAGGACTACTTACGCGCGCGCCTCACGACACGTGAGGACGGGGTTCTGATAGCGACCACTGTCAATCATCAGGACAGTTCGTTGCTCGGGAATCTCGCTGCGGCACAGGCACTTTTGATCCGCCCGCCGTTTGCGCCCGCGGCTGAAGCCGGCTCCACGTGCAACATTCTCAGGCTGCCTGCCGGCTGAGTTCGCGCGTGGCGCAAGCTCCCCTTCGTTGACGGAAAATTAAGTGGTTGCGGAACACATATGGAACAGATAGTGTTCGTTCATGATTTGTTTCTGAACTTTGACGACGATAGCCGGAGTCGGGCGCTCCGCTAGAAATCTCAAGCTCAGACGTCTTGAGAAATCGAACGACAGCAACCTGGGGACTGGTCGAGATGCTGACGCGCAAACAATACGAACTTCTGCGGTTCATTAGCGAACGGCTGAAGGAGTCGGGCGTCCCGCCCTCCTTCGACGAAATGAAAGACGCGTTGGACCTGCGGTCGAAATCGGGCATTCACCGCCTGATCACTGCGCTGGAAGAACGCGGCTTCATTCGCCGCCTTCCTAACCGCGCCCGCGCCATCGAAGTCATCAAGCTGCCTGAACTGGCCAGTGCCGGCAGCAATGGCCGGCGCGGCTTTACGCCCAGTGTTATCGAAGGCACGCTTGGAAAAGTCCGAAGCCCCAGCAGCATTTCCACTGAAGATGACGGCAACCGTCCGGTCGCGGTGCCGGTCATGGGCCGCATCGCTGCCGGCACGCCGATCGAAGCCCTCCAGACGCGCAGCCACACCATCAGCGTACCGCCGGACATGCTGGGTTCGGGGGAGCACTACGCCCTCGAAGTGCGCGGCGACTCGATGGTGGAAGCCGGAATCCTCGACGGCGACATGGCGCTGATCCAGCGCAATGAAACGGCTGAGACCGGCGACATTGTCGTAGCCTTGATCGACGATGAAGAAGCCACGCTGAAGCGCTTCCGCCGCCGCGGCGCTTCGATTGCACTGGAGCCCGCCAACACCTCCTATGAGGTCCGTATCCTGCCGCCGAATCGGGTCAAGATCCAGGGCAAGCTGATCGGCCTGTACCGGAAATACTGAGCGCAATCCTTTGGCTCTCGTCGCCCTTGGAGCCTGCCATTTCCTGAGGAACAAAAAGTTCCTCAGTTCGCTCGGCATTTCGCAAAACAAATTTGTGATCCGACGTTCTGCGGCGAGCCGCAGAATTGCCGCCAATCGACGACACAGTCACACACTCATGTTCACCTAGATGGAGGCCGACGCCTCTTCATCAATGGGGCGGCGCGGCCGGCTATCTCAACCGAGGAGCCATCCGATGTGTGACTATAGTCTGCATGCCGTCGCCACGCGCCCTGCCAAAGCGGGCGAAACACTGATCACCATGACTTTCCGCGGTACCTCCACCAAGGGCTTTGCGTCCGAGCAAGAACCCGAAGTCGCCGTTTGCCTGTTACCGGGGACCGAACTCGCCTTCGCCGATAACGTCAAATACGACAGTCGGTGGTTCTGGACGCGACGGTCGGTTTTTCGGGTCGGCAAGCTCGGCGAGATCGACCGGCACCTCCCCGACCAGCACCACGACACGATCGAATTTCCGGACGGCAGCCACGTGCTGGTAACCCTGCTTCGTGAGGGACAGCGGGCAACCGTTCTGCAATTGCCCGCCGTGCAGCGCGCGGCGCCTCGCCCTGTCCTCGCCGGCTCGCCTCTGCCGAGGCCGATCACGACGGATTGAGGGACGAGCGAAGCTTGGTCGCCCACGGTTCTGTGCGTAACGCGTCGCTGGTCTCAAGGAACGATCCGCGCGCCAGGGAATTGGAGGATCGGCTCGATGCGTTCGGGCCGAAGTGGTGTGCACGCTCGATCGGCTGATCGAATGGCGTGGGCTACAAATTTTGGGGAGGCAAAGTTGCCGGTCAATAAGGTCACATGGCAACAGGTCGGGCACGTCACCGACCCCGGTCGCTACATGTTCCGCTTTGGGTGGCTGACCATCGTCCCGGACGACCTCGCCGTCTGGCAAAAGTTTCCTGATGCCTCATTTACCCTCGTGCAAACACTGGCACCGCCGATAGTGGCCGAAGCAGAATCGGCAGAAATGCCGTCAGTCGAAATGGACGAGTTTCACCTTGGCGCGTTCGAATTGCCCGTCAATTCCGAGCCGGGCTGGAGCAACATCCAGCCTGCGGATGAACTGCCGATAGAAGCTCAATCCTCGGTCTGAAGATCCTGCTCGGCCGGTGTTGCGTCGGCCGGTCGCGCCGGGTTGGCTCCGCCGGCGCCAGGACTGGTTTCGGCCTCAACATAGTCACCTGCGGAAGGCGACCACGGGCGGCTCGTGCCTCTTGGCTTGACGGCATCGATGATGAAACCGTGCTGCTTTCCGCGGAGCGCCATGGTCCCCTGTGCGCGCAGGCGCTGCAGTTCGATCACGGTGGCTTCGCAGGCCGGGGGGACCGGCATCGCGGTCACGATCAGCGCCGCACGCGTGCAATCGTCGGCCAGTCCGTCGGGTTTCAACGACAACGCAATGAGCCGGCCGTCGACCATCGGCGCCACACAGCCCTCTGCGTCGCAGGACACGCCGTTTCCAAGCGAAACATCGGTGGGCACCCGGTCGTCGGCATCCGCGGCGAGCCATTCCTTGACCAGAAACGCGTCCTTGGCCGTCTTCATCAAATGCAGCCGTCCGTCGCGTCCGCGGACGGCGACGTTATGGCCGTCGCCAGAGATCAGAACGTCGGGCTGCGGGAGTGCCAGCGCCCAGATCACTGAGGCGAGCAGCAACGCTGCGCCGCTCCATCGCAGCGGCGTGCGCAATAACCCCAGCAGCACAATTCCAAGGCTCGATACGATCAGAGGACCGACGCCAAATGCTGTGATCCGCCCGATGGCCCCCGGAAGAGCCGCCACCCACTCGGTCACGACGATCATCCAGTCGATCCCGACGCCCATCAGCCACCAGAAGAAGCCGTCGAAGCCGAACGGCATCGCGACAAGTCCGAGCATGCCCGCGGGCATGACGATCGCCGAGACCACGGGCATGGCTGCCAGATTGGCCAGCAAGCCATACGGCGTCACCCGGTGGAAGTGGAAGGCGGCATAGGGCGTGGTCGCAAAGCCCGCGATCAGCGATGCCAGCGTGAGCATCATGAGTTCGCGCCCACCCCATAGCGCCACCTTTGCGGCCGCGGAGTTCTCCGGGGCCGCAAACAGGCGGGGCATGCCGATCTGAACCAGCGCCACAAGGCCAAGGGTCGCCGCAAACGACATCTGGAAGCTCGGGTGCACGAGCGCCTCGGGGACCAAAATCAACACGGCCATCGCCGCCAGCGCCAGCGTACGGAAGGTGACGGCACGGCGATCGACCATCACCGCAATCAGCACCACGGCCGTCATGTAGAACGACCGTTGCGTGGCAACGTCGTTGCCCGACAGCAGGAGATAGAACAATGCCGCCGCGAGCGCGCCGGCCGCGGCCCATTTCTTGATTGGAAACGCGACCGTCAATACGGGCACAAGCGCAAGCAGCGCGCGTATGACGAAGAACACTACCCCGGCCACGACCGCCATGTGGTAGCCGGAAATGTGTCAACCTATCTATTTTAGTATGTGAAATAGATACTTGGACGAGCATTGCTTCCCGTTTTCGAGTCTTGGGAAGCAAATGGGCGCACGGCCCCGCTGGATTAGTCCTTGGCGGCCGCCGCTGCGCCGGCGCCTGCGAGCATGACCAATACCCAGACTATGCACAGCACCGTGAGAGTATGGAAGAAAACGCCGGTGATGCTCCAGAGGTGGTAGATCCAGTAAATCTGAGCGAGGAATGGGAAAATTAGCGTCAACAGCATCGGCACAAAGCCGGTGAGATAGGCGACGTACAGCGTCAGCAAATAGATTCCGAGCCCGAGGAGCCAACCGCCGACGAACAGAACCCCAGCCAATGCCTTCATGCTCGGCTCCCCGAGCCGCATCATTTCGTAGTTTCTTGGCTGGGGCAACCGGAACGACAGTTGTGGTGTCACGCAGCGTATAAGCTGAAGGCACGAGATGACTCTAGGAAGGCCGCTGGTGCGTGTTTGGTTTGCGGGCTGCATGTGCCGGTCGGTCGTCAGAAGCGAATCTACGGGGTGCGCTGAGTAGGTTCCGAACGAAACAGTCCGGAAATGCTGGCGAAGCCATTTTCTCATCCATCGCAAAACTCCTGCAACGGAGGTCAAGTACCCTTCGGCTGTCTCAATGAGGAGGCTGCCATGAATGCGGTCGTTGCCGGTGTTCTCGCTCGCGAAGCTGCAAAGGCCCAAACCGGGCCTCACCCGCTCGTCTTGATAGGCATATTTTGCGGTCTCGGATTGGTGGTTGCGATCACCATGGCTGCCATAGGCTTCGATCTGGGCGTCGGCTTCTTCTGAAGGCGGGCACCTGATAGCGGATTCCACCCTGGAGCTTTGGATTGAGTGTTATGTTCGAGATTGTCATCGCAGTTGCTGCAGCGGTTAGTGTCAGTATTTTTCTTGTGCACGCGATCGAGGCATACCTAACCCACTAGCAGGCTGTTGAAGAAGTCGGTAGCGAAGCGTTTCGTATCATGATTCTCTGGGACCCGGATTTGACTTGGGGGTCGCGATGCGGGGGAGTGACGAACGGTCCGGC
>Ga0208193_1000232_pt1 | contig 35726 bp, 22 predicted proteins | sample June2015DPH_17_2_FD_184716 | JGI IMG/M metagenome (GOLD analysis project Ga0208193, IMG submission 184716) | Peatland microbial communities from SPRUCE experiment site at the Marcell Experimental Forest, Minnesota, USA - June2015DPH_17_10... | ecosystem: Environmental > Terrestrial > Soil >... | reverse complement strand
ATCGCCACGTGAAAGTACGCACCCTGCCCAGCCGCCACTTTGCCGCCGTCCTGCATGTCGCCGTAGCCGGTGTCTGCCCACACCAGCGTCACCTCCGGCGGAATCTTGATGTAGCCCTTCTGCGTCAGCCGCGCGCCCTCCTGCCACAGGTCGGTCACAAACTTCGCATCCGGGTACTTTGCGCGCACAATCTTAATCTGCTCGGCAATGGCGTCGCTGATCCGCTGACCCAGCAGCGGATCGTTATCGCGGACGCTCGGGTCCAGTGAGGCATAGCTTGAGTCCGAAAGGCCGCGCAGTCCCACGCTCCACAGAATCTCCTGCCCCGGTTTGTACGTTGCCACTGCATTCGTCCACGCCCGCTCCAGAATCTCCGGGTGTGTGGAGAAGTTGTACGGCACATCGTGCGGCCAGCGCGCCACATTCACGCCCAGCGGAATCGCATGGTGCTGATTCACAATCAGTCCGCGCTCCGTGGCCGCATATACCTGCGCATCGTCGGGAAAAACCCACGTGCCCGGCACCACCATGTTGCCCTTCAGGCGCAGAATCGTCTCGTACACGTTGTCCCATACCTTCAGCGAAATGCCTGTATGCTCGTTCTTTGCCGCCGGAATCCAGCCCGTAAGCTGGTCTTCGTCATTCGGAAAAAATCCGCGATAGCGAAACACCGGCTTCGGGTAAGTCTTGCTGAACTCCGCGGGCAGCGCAATCGAACTCCGCTTCTCCGGCTGTTTATCCGTCCACAGATACATCGGGTCCACGCCCAGCCAGCTCTCGGAGAACTGGTAGATCGCATAGATCGTCCCGCGCATATCCGCGCCAGTCAGGCACACCACACGCTTCTGCTGTTTACCGCTGCCCGGCGCATTGGCAATCGAGAACGCAAACGACTCAGTATCCATCGCACTCACGCAATGCACGCCTGCGGGAATCCGCGACCGCTCGGCAACAAGAATCGCCACCGGCCCCGCATCCTCCAGCCGCTCCACCAGCTTCGGCGCCTGGCCAAAGACTTTGCCGAAATCCGCAAGCAGATCCCGCGTCGCGCGGCGAACCGGTGCAGTCTCCTGCGCGCTCTCCACAATCGTCACGGAGCTATCGATCGTAACGGCCGCAGACGGCGCGGCATAAGCCGGCAGAACCGCCGCCAATAGAAGAACCGGCACGGCAAAAGCCATGCACCGCAGGCAAAATGAACGGACAAGACGGGACAGCATCATCGGTGGCACCTCAATAGAGAGCTGCTCCTCATCGGGCCCACGGAGTCAGAACACAGGATTTAGTTTGCGATGCGAATTATAGCGGAATAACTCCCCCGATGTCCCGCCCGCCCGGCCTACTTCAACTGCATTGAGTACATATTTCCCGTATACGTGCGCGCGCGAATCAGCGGCATATCGTCCTGCGTCAGCCCCACAAAGACATAATCCACCGCATCGCCCTCAGACGATCCCGCCAGCTTGATCAGCTCCTGCATCTGCCCGCCAGGAATCGCAATCCGGTCAATCGGCTGCGAGGGGTCCAGCGACCGATGCACATATAAGTAGCGGCTGTCAGAAGACCATGCCGGGTCCGCGCCCGAATCTCCAGCCAGCGTCTTCCACGTCTTCGCAGCCACATCGTAGAGCCGCACCTGCCGCTGATCCAGCGTCAGCGCCGCAATGTACCGCCCATCCGGAGACCAGCGCGGACTGAATAGCCCGTCCGAGCCGGCAATCTCTTCAATCTTCCCCGTCTTCAGGCTCACAATATGCAGCGTCCGCTCGCTGCTCTCCTTGCCCAGCGCATCGTTCACGCGCCCGTATACCAGCGACTGCCCATCCGCGGACCACGATGGATCCGCCGCATTGCGTTTATCCTTCAGCACAGGCTCCACATCCCCGCCATCCGCCGCCACCAGGGAAACCTGCCACGCCTTGCCCGGCTGTCTCGCCATAATCGCCAGCCGCTTGCCATCCGGTGACCACCGCGCCAAAAATACGTTAAAGGCATCCGGCGTCAGTTGAATCTTCTGCGTGCCATCCGCCGCGGCGCGCCACAACCGGCCCGTGCTGTCCGTCCAGGCCACCCATTGCTTATCGCGCGACCACGCCACCCGATCCGCGGCTCCCAGAAACCCGCGCTCGGCAGCCAGTGCGCCGTCCGCGGTCACCCGGTACACCTCGAATCGCGTATCCACGCCCAGAAAATAGATCGTCTCGCCCGTACGCGCAGCCACCGCCGACTGAAACTGCAGCGGACCATACGTCAGCCGCGTCGGGTTTTTTGTGCTGTTGCCGCCCAGACGCCACAGGTCGGTATTGCCGTCGCGCCCGGACTGAAAGACATACGCGCGCCCATCGGCAGTCCATACGCCGCAGCACTCTGACGCCGGCTCGCTGAATCCCGTCAAAACCGGTCTCGGCGTGCGATCCTTCGCCGACATCTCCCACAGTGTCTGCGTATGCGCAATCGGGTCCAGCACGGTAAACCGCAGCAGCTTGCCCGCCGGGTTCCAGCGCAGCCAAAAGGCCCGTCCCGGCACAGATGCATAGTGCTCCGGCTGGCTTGACGCTCCTTGCATCAGATAGAGGTCGTTCCCCGCGGCATACAGAATCCCATGCGCATCCGTTCCCGCACTGCTTGGCATCCACGTCGCATCATGCGCCAGCACCGCGCCCACCCGCAGTGCCGAGCCCCCATCCACCGGAACCACCCACAACGGCTGTTCCGACTCCGGCGACAGATGATTCCGCAACAACAGTTGCGACCCATCCGGCGAAATATCCCCCAGCGTCGGCGCCGCCACCTCATTTGGAGTGTTCAGATTCACCGGCGTGCCGCCCGAGATCGGCACCGTCGCAATCGCTGACTTGCCGCCCTCCAGCGTCTGCACAAAAATCCGGTAGCCATCCGTGACGCTCGCGGTAAAGTTCTCCGTGATCGCCGAGCCAACGGCCAGGTGCCCATTCTGCGTAAGCGGGCTAATGCGCACTGGCGCATTCCGGGGCACCCTGGCTCCGAAGAAATATCCGGCCAGCACGCCCACCGCTCCTACAAGCAGCGCCAGCGCCGCAACCCTCACCGCTATCGGAGTTTCGCGCGGCTTGAATGCCGAAACCGGTACGGGGACCGACGAAGCAAAAACAGCCGGAACAACAGGAGGCGCAGTGATCGCCGTCAGCTCCCCATGCGCAACCGGCACTGCCGCAACTTCATGCGCTTCAGCCAGGGCGCCGTCGGAAGCCGCCAGATCTTCCTCCGCCGCTGCTGTCAAAGCCACCGAATCCACCGGCGCAATAAATCGGTATCCCCGTCTGGCCAGCGTCTCCACAAAGCGCGGGTTGTCCGCCGAGTCCCGTAGCGCCTCGCGTATCTTATTGATGGCCGTCGCCAGCGAGTGATCGAAATCGACAATCGTGTCGTCGCCCCAGAGCCGGAACTGCAGCTCCTCCCGCGTCACAACCTCACCGGCATGCTCCAGCAGCACAGTCAGCACTTTAAATGGCTGGCTCTGGAGCTTGATCCGGTGACCGGCTCTCCACAGCTCACCTGTGCTGAGGTCTACCTCATACAAACCGAAGGTGAGTCTCGAAGCCGCTTTACCGCTTCGCATGGCAAAAACTCCCACAGCAAAACCACAGATACTGTACCGCGAAGCCGCAACCCTTAAGCTGACGCGGCCACAAGGTTCCCGGCGGCCGGTGTGTTCGTCGCCAGGGGTGTGACCGTCAAGAGCGGCAATCTCGGGCAATACTTAACAGAACCTAATTTCCTGGTTTTGTTCACCCATCCACAAATGTAACACTTCCACCGCTTGGGATGACCGTGGATGACTTACCGCATCCATCTGATAAAGCGGTGTTTAATCGTAGAACAAGAAATGAACGGAAAACGAATTGGAAAGGATTGTGCGGAACATGCCTGTCACCGCATTGTCACCAGCGAAACTTGAAGAGCCCGGCCGGCAACGAATGAGCAGCGGACTCGCTCTGCGAGTGTCTTTGGAGGTAGTACGCAATGCAAAGTACAAAACATACGAAAAGAGTGCTGCGGTTAGCTGGCCTGGTGTCTATGCTGATTATGCTCCTCACCGGGCGGCAGACACTCATCGCACAGAGCGACACCGGCAGCGTTCGCGGAACCATTACCGACCAGACCGGCGCCGCAATTCCAGGCGCAGCGGTCGTGCTCGTGAATTCCGACAATGGATTTACACAAAACGCGGTCGCGGATGCGACAGGCAGCTTCCACTTTGAAGCGGTGCTTCGCGGCAACTATAAAGTGACAGCCAGTGACGCCGGCTTCGAGGGCGCATCGCAGAGCTTCATGCTCAACGTCTCCCAGGTGCAGACGGTGAGTTTCAAGCTGAAGCCGGGTTCCACCTCGACCACGGTTCAAGTCACAGACGCAGCGCCGATTGTGGACCTTTCGACTTCATCGGTCGGAGATGTAATTGAGCCCAAACAAGTCATCGACCTTCCTCTCAACAGCCGCAACTTCACGCAGCTTGCTCTGCTCACCCCCGGCGTGACCCGCGGCGGCTATGGCAGCGCGGCCTCAGGCCAGGGCGGTAACGCTGAAACATGGCGCTACGGCGACAACGGCGGCGCGGCTCTTTCGGTAAACGGCCTGCGCGCGCAGGCGAACAACTTCGAGCTGGACGGCCTGGACAACAACGACGCACTGGTCAATACCATCATCTTCTTCCCACCGGTTGAGGAAACGGACGAGTTTCGCGTAACCACAGCCGTGGCCCCAGCGGAGTTCGGCAAGGCGGGCGGCGCGATTATCCAGTCGTCCATCAAGTCGGGCACCAACCAGTATCACGGATCGCTCTTCTTCTTTGACCGCGACCAGATCTTCGACGCCAATCCAAATTACGCCTTCGGTAATACTCCGCAGGCTGCGCCGCCATATCGCCGTCAGCAGTTCGGCGGCACGCTCGGTGGCCCATTGCCATTCCTGCATCACAAGCTGTTCTTGTTTGGCGGCTACCAGGGCCTACGCTTGATCACGCCCGAGGGTGAATCCTTTCAGTCTGTACCGACACCTCTGATGCGCATGGGTAATTTCTCTGAGCTGATTACAGACAGCACGCAGAATGGCGGGTTTAGCACCGTGGCCCCCAGCGTTCCTTATGCTCCGGTGACGGGTTGCGCCACAACGCCCTCCGCCGTGATGGGCACCATCTATGATCCCGTCACCTGCGCACCGTTCGCCGGCAACATCATTCCCAACGGCCGCATGAGCCAGGTGGCGCAGAATTACCTGAACGCCTTCCCGGCGCAGAACAACGCCAATGGCAGCATTGGCAGCAACTACTTTATCAATCCGCAGGAAACGCAGCACATGAACGACTTTGATGTGCGCATTGACTGGAAGCCGACGGATAAGGACAGCTTCTTCGGGCGTTACAGCTATGGGCTGGATGTTCAGAACAAGGAAAGCCTCTTCCCGAACCTGCCGGCGGGCTTTGGCTCGGGTTACAACCCGGTGCATCCGCGCGGAGAAGCGGTGGGATACACGCGCATCTTCACGCCAAACCTCGTAAATGAGTTCCGCTACGGCCATATCTACGACTTCTTTGGCTACATTCCGCCGTTCGACAATATCCCTGTCTCAGCCAACCTGGGCATCCTGAATGCAAACCGTTCGCCCCTGCTCGGTGGCGGCGCGGCAATCAACGGCGGCTGGCTGGCCTATACAGGGGACGGCGGTGCATACACCGTGCCGCAGGGCGATAACCAGTACGTCGATCAGCTCATCTGGACCCACGGGAAACACAGCTTCCGCTTCGGCGGCAGCATTGAAAAGCGCTATGTCAACTTCTTCCAGGGCAACAACGCCAAGGGCTACTTTGACTGGAGCGGCAATCAGTGGACCGGATTCTCGGTTGCTGACATGCTGGTGGGCTACGTGGACGATTACAGCATCGGCGTGGCCAGCAGCTACTTCGACACGCACAACTGGGAGACTGGCTATTTTGTGCAGGATGACTGGAAGGTAACTCCGCGGCTGACGCTGAACCTTGGCGTGCGCTACGACCTGTACACCTTCCCGTATACATCGCACAACTACCAGTCTGATTTCGACCTGAATCCCTCTTCGCCCACCTTTGCGCAACTGGTGCAGGCGGGAACAAATGGATGGTCGAACAGCCAGGTCAACACCAACCATGGCAACTTTGCTCCGCGCTTCGGTTTTGCGTATGACCTCTTCGGCACCGGCAAGACGTCGGTTCGCGGCGGCTACGGTATTTATTACTTCCAGGACCGCGGTGGCGTAGGCAACCAGCTAAGCAACAACGCTGACTTCAACGGCTCGGTCAGCTATTCCAGCCTGCCGCAGTTGGGCGGCAACCGCATCATGTTCAGCGGCCAGGCTCCGCAGTGCATCACCAACGTTGCAGGGTGCGACAAAACCAATGCCAGTGCAACAGGCGCGCTGCCTCTGCCGGCCTTCGGGTCTACGGTCAATCGTGCGGATCCAACGGGAGTAAGCCTGATCTCAATCCCCAGAAATCTGCCAACCTCCATGATCCAGCAGTTTGATCTGCAGGTGCAGCAACAGCTCACGCCATCCACCTCGCTGACCGTCGCTTATGTCGGCACGACCGGGCAGCACCTGATGACCTGGGTCGGACCGAACGCGCAGGTTCTCGGCGAAGCCCCCAACACCTTTTTGTTCCCGAGTTTTGAGGGAATCAATCAAGGCGTTGCCGAGGGAATGTCGAACTACAACGGCCTGCAGGTCTTTTTGAACAGCCGCGGTTTCAAAGGCATTCAGACGACGGCGGCTTACACCTGGTCGCACACGATGAGCAACTCCGAAGGCGCCTTCGGCACCGGCAGCAGCTTGTTCTTTGTCTTCCCAACTGCGGCCTTTACCCCCGGCGCGATGCCGTCGCCAAATCAAGCGCTGCCGGCAAATGTGAGCCTCAAGAACAACTACGGCAACTCCGACCAGGATCAGCGGCAGACCTTCAGCTTCACCGCGCTCGGAGAGCTTCCATTCGGCAAGGGCAAGCGCTTCGCTTCCAATATCCCCACGGCAGTGGACGAGATCATCGGAGGATGGCATCTGAACACGATCGTCACTCTCCAGACCGGCCAGCCGTTCTCCATTACTACCGGCGAGTACTTCTACGACGGCAGCAACGGAGGCGGCGTTTCGCTCCAGGGCGGCGGCTTGACGAACTTCGCCAACGCCAGCGGAAGGGCGCATTACACCAAGAGCCTGCACGCGTGGTTCGACACCTCGCTCTACACGCACCCCGCTGTCATCGACCCCAATGGGCAGGTCAGCACCTTCATTGCGCCCGGCAACACGGCTCGCAATGTAATGACCGGCCCCGCCTACCGCGACGTGGATGCCTCGCTCTTCAAGGACTTCCACATCGTCGAGCGCGTAGCGGGACAGTTCCGCGCTGAGGTCTTCAACCTCTCCAACACACCCGAGTTCACCAATCCCAACGGCAACCTCGATGCCTGCCAGTACACCAGCGGCACAACATCCACATGCCCCGCAAATGCCTCCGGTCTGGACAACGGACACTTCGGACAGATTGAAGGCGTGCGCGCAAACTCTCAGCGTGAAATGCAGCTCGCACTTCGCTTCACCTTCTAATCGGGGTTAGCCTCCCCCTGCGCCGCATGGTTTTAAATCCCATGCGGCGCTTTTTCCACTTCGCGAGGAAGTCTTCCATGAAATTCAGCTCCAGGCTCTCATTCCGTCTCTTTCTCGCGACGCTTTTTCTCGCATCGATCTCCTTCGCCCAATCCGCCAAACCCGTCATTACCAAAATCGATCCCCCCAACTGGTTCGCCGGCCTGCCCACATCGCTCCTCCTCATCCACGGCGAGCACCTCGAAAACACAACCTTCTCCATCCACGGCGCGAAAGCTCACATCACCGAAACCACCATCTCCCCCAACGGCCACTGGGCCTTCGTTCATCTCGATCCCGGCAAAAAGCCAGCCTCCATCCAGCTCATCGCCGCCAACCCCCACGGCATCACCACCACCCCCTACATCCTCTCCGCGCGACGCCCACAATCGGAGCAGCCCAAAGGCTTCAACTCATCCGACGTGATGTACCTCATCATGCCCGACCGCTTCGCCGACGCCGACCCCGCCAACGACGCCCTCCCCGACTTCCGCGATCCCGACGACCGCACCCGAGCCCGCGCCTATCACGGCGGCGACATCCGCGGCATCGAATCCCATCTCGATTACCTCCAGCAGCTCGGCGTCACCACCATCTGGACCACCCCGCTCTACGACAACTCCGCCGAGCAATCCGGCAACAGCTACCACGGCTACAGCGCCACCGACATGTACGCCGTCGATCCGCACCTCGGCACCATGTCTGATCTACAGGCCCTCGTCCGCGCCGCCCACTCCCGCGGCATGAAGATCGTACTCGACACCGTCCCCAACCACGTCGGCCGCGCGCATCCCTGGGCTCAGGACATGCCCACCCCCGACTGGTTCCACGGCACGCCCGCCTCGCACATCCAGGCGCAATACGATTTCATGACCATCGTCGATCCCAACGGCAACGTTGCTACGCGCACCGCCGTCCTCAACGGATGGTTCGCCAACTCGCTCCCCGATCTCAACCAGGACTCCCCGCTCGTCGCCCAATACCTCACCCAGAACGCCATCTGGTGGATCGAAACCGCCGGCATCGACGGCTTCCGCCTCGATACCTTCCCTTACGTCCCGCGCAGCTTCTGGCACACCTATAACGGCACCCTCCATCAGCTCTACCCGCAGTTCACTGACGTAGGCGAAGTTTTCGACGGTGATCCCAAAGTCACCAGCTTCTTTGCCGGTGGCCGCGCCAACCAGGGCTCTGACGGCACAGTCGACACCCTCCTCGACACGCCCTTCGATTACCCCATGTTCTTCGCGCTCCGCGGCGCTCTCACCCGCAAGAAGCCCATGACCGCCATCGCAGATGTCCTCAAGCAGGACGCGCTCTACCCACACCCCGAGCGCCTGGTCACCTTCTTCGGCAATCACGACAACAAGCGCTTCCTATCCGAGCCCGGCGCCGACCCGGCGGCCTTGCGCCTCGGCTTCGGCCTTCTTGCCACGCTTCGAGGAATGCCCCAGCTCTATTACGGCGACGAGATAGCCATGAGCGGCGGCAACGATCCCGACAACCGCCGCGACTTTCCCGGCGGATTTCCGCAGGACCAATCAGGCAGCTCCAATCAAACCAAATCCGACGCCTTCACCCAATCCGGCCGAACAGACGCCGAACAAGCCATGGAGACCTGGGTCAGCTCCCTGTTGCAGCTCCGCGCTCACACGCCCGCACTCCAGACCGGCCAGCTCGCCGTCCTTTCCGCCGACGACAACATTCTCGCCTTCGTCCGCGGCGCAGACCTCTCCAGCGCATGCTCACAGCAACCCCGCTACATCATCGCCGCCAACTCCGACACCGCCCCGCACGACATCGCCATCCCTCTCGCCGCCGCACCGCTCGCCGGCTGCACCCGCTTTACGCCCGCACTCGAAACCCCTGCCGAAGCCCACTCCACCGCCGGACAGCTCCAGATTCATCTCCCTGCGCAGCAGATCGCCATCCTCCGCGCGGAACCATAGTCACTCAGTGGGGCACAACCCTGTGCCCCACTGCCCGGACCAATTTCAACACAGGAAAGCCCTGTGTCAGCTCTGTCCGGAAGCGCACAAATAGAAGAGTATATTCATATTTTCATAGAAATATGCAGGGAACAGAAGAAACCTATACGGCCAGTTACGTATAGGCGGTTAAAAAAGTTTCCTGATAAATAGCGATTTTTATGGTTTTCTTATGTGTTTTCCCTGATTTTAACCTTCTCCGTGCCGTTGATCCCAATTTGGCATGCAAATTGCATAGTGATGGTCAGCCTCCTCATATTGATTCATTACCGCATACCGCTTTCATGCTGCAATTTCAAAGCCTGCCAAGGAGACGGACTCGATGTCGCTTTACTGCTCCCACACCTTCTCACACAAGCCAGCCCGCGTTTCTGCGCTGCTGTCTATTCTATTGTTAACGTTGTTCTTAGCTGGCGGAGCCTCGAAGCTCTACAGTCAAGGAATCACCACAGGCGGAATCAGCGGCACCGTCGTTGATCCCAAAGGCGCTGTGATCCCCGGCGCGCAGATCAAAGTGATCGATATTGCTACCGGCGGGATTTACACACAAACCTCGCGCTCCGATGGTGAATTCAATGTGCTGACGCTGCCGATCGGCAAGTATAAGCTGTCGATTACGGCGCCCGGATTTGAGGTTTTGACAGTCAATGACCTGACCATAGACGTCGGCACGCTCTCGCTGGGCACTGAGGCTCTTAAGATCGGCCAGGGCGTTGAAACCGTGGAGGCCAGCGCCATTGCGCCGCTGTTGAACACGGAAGAGTCGCAGCTCGGGGTAACGCTGGAATCGGAGCAGCTTGAAAATCTGCCCTTCGGCGGCGGATTCGATACGGCCGCGCTGCTCACGCCGGGTGTCGCCATTACACACGCCAACAGCTTCTCCAATAACAACGGCGCTTACGGCGGCTTCTCCTCGCAGGGTCAGCGCGGCCGCGCCAATAACTTCGAAATTGACGGCCAGTCGAATAACGACAACTCTGTTGCCGGTCCGCAGGTCTTTTTCGCGAACCAGGACGCGCTCGCCGGCGTCGAAGTCATCACCAATAACTTCAGCGCGGAGTATGGACGCAACGCCGGTTCGGTGGTCAACTACCTCACCAAATCCGGCACCAACAAGTTCCACGGTTCAGCCTTTGAGTTTTATGAAGGCAACTGGGGCGAGTCCTTCGCCCAGGGCCAGAAGTCGCCCTTCCTCGGCTATTGCGCCTCCGGCCAGAACCCCACCACAACGGGCTGCGTTGTTCCCACTCTGCCCCGCTATGTGGACAACGTCTTCGGATACACCATCGGCGGCCCGGTCTGGAGGGACAAGCTGTGGTTCTTCTCGAGCGGCCTTTGGAATCGGTTCCGTAATGGCGGTGGCACATCGCTGAGTGGTCCGTCCACCCTCACACCGGACCCCACTGGCCTGACTGAGCTGCAGGCTGCCTTCCCGAACGATCCGGGCGTGGCGGCGGAAGTGAACAGTGGCCCCTATTCCATCAAGACCGGCAACCCCAGACCCGTTGGAACCCCGGTCCAGGTTCCTGTTACCGATGCATCCGGCAACTCGGCGACAATCGAAATGGCCGAAATCGGCCGCAGCGTTCCCTCGCTGACGAACGACGAGGAGCTGCTGGAGCGCGCGGACTGGCAGCCGACGAGCAAGGATCACGCATTCCTTCGCTTCTTCTACCAGAACGATCCGGTCTTGAATGCCGGTGGCAGCGTAGTGGCAGGCGCCTGGTACAACGTGCCGGATACAGCGTATTCGGTTGGCGCGGACTGGAGCCGCACGTTTACCCCCAGCCTGGTAAACCAGCTTCGCTACTCTTTCCAGCAGACGGCGGTTCTGTTCGAGGCCGGCGGCCAGCCAGGCTGCGTATGGACCACGCCTGAGAATTGCACCGCCTCGATCGGCATCAACGGGAACGTCTCGGCAAACAACACAGCCTTTACTATTCTTGGCTTCGGATATCCTACCAATATCCCCCAGGGCCGCACGGTCAAGGTGACACAGGCGCAGGACAACCTCACCTGGACCAAAGGCAAGCAGACCATCCTGATCGGCGGCGAGTGGGATTATCAGAACTCACCGAATCCCTTCGTGCCCGACTGGAACGGTGGATTTAGCTTCAACCCCGCAACTATCGGCGCTGGCACGCCGGTGACCGGCTTCGGCACATTCCTGAGCGGCCAGGGCCAGTTGTCGATTGCCAACGCCAACGGCTTCACCACCAAATTTACCGAGCAGGATGCCTCGGCTTACTTCCAGGACGACTGGAAGGTCACGCCGACGCTGACCCTCAACCTCGGCGTCCGCTGGGAGTTCTTCGGTCAGGCTATCAACCTGCTGCACAATGAGACCGTAGCGCGCGAAACCAACCCCAGCACGGCCTTCTGGGACATGTCGCTTCCGCTCTATGTTCGTACCGCCGCCTCGGCTCCGAATCACTGGAAGCAGTACCAGCCGCGCCTCGGCCTAGCTTTCAACCCGGCCTTCGACAGGAAGCTCGTGGTCCGCGCCGGTTTTTCCATGAACTTCGATCCCGCCTTCTATAACATGTTCCTCAACGTGGCCACCTCGGCTCCCGTGATCAATCTGGGGAACATCTCAGGCTGCGGCATCAGCGTCCAGTGCCTGCCGAGCGGCGGCGCCACCGGTTCCCTGGTGCGTGCGCAGGCCTTGCAGTATCTCCCCGTCGGTCCTACTCAGGATCCCGGCGCGCGCAGCGTGACGACGACCAGCCCGAACTTCCACGACCCGTACACAGAGTCCTGGCTCTTCGGCTTCTCCCACCAGATCGGCTCTAAGGCGGTCCTCGAAATCGACTATGTCGGTAACCACCAGGTGGGCAACTTCCAGTCGCAAAACTCCAACCCGTACCTTGCCGTGCTGCAGCAGTACTACCCCACTCAGGCTCCGGTAACCCTTTGCAGCACCGCAGGCGCGGTAGGCCAGGGAAATCTGGACTGCAACCGCAGCGTCGTGTCAAGTTTCACGAACGGCGCCTTCGCCGTCTTTAACTCGCTTGAGTCCAAGATCACCACCAAGAGCTGGCATGGGCTGACTTCGACCACCAGCTTCACGTACAGCAAGACCATCGACAACAGTTCCGAGGTGTATAGCACCGGGGGGGGCGGCAATACCATCGCCTACGCGGAGAATCCGCTGAACCCGAACGAGCCGGAGCGCGGTGTCAGCGGCGATTCCTATAAATACATCGCATCCTCCGGCTTCGACTATGTGCTGCCCGGCTATCGCAGCGGCCTTGGTCTCCTCGGTCGTGCGCTGAGCGGCTACCGCCTGGACACCATCTGGACCCTCAACACCGGCCAGCCGCTGAGCCTCTATCAGACCGGGTTCTTCGGAAACAATCCTCAGGACGGCCCTTATGATCCGACAGGCCCCGGACCGGCCTGGGAGAGCTACTCCGATCAGGCCTTTTCAAACGCTATGGTCGGTGCGGACACCATACGTCCGATCATGGGCAACCCCAAAGCGCCGATGAACTCGGTGGCCGTTATCGATAACGGCTCTATCTGCGGAACTGCCGGAGCCTATGTCAACTATGCTCAGTACAACGCCGGAAACTGCGTGACAGGCAGTCCGTCGAGCTTCCACTGGATTCGCAATACGGCCTATGCCAACGCGGCGCTCGGGCAGACCCCGTACACCACCGTGGGGCGCAATAACATTCGCGGGCAGGCGTGGAACAACTTCGATGCAACACTGCAGAAGGTGACCCGCTTGTCTGAGCGTTTGACGATGACGCTGTCGCTCATCGACTACAACGCGCTGAACCGGCAGTACCTGGGTTCGCCAACCTCCTTCATCGACGACGCGGGTTCCTCCTTCATGGACTTCCGCTACAACTACGGCAGCAACCGCAATACCCAGCTCAAGGTTCAGTTCCAGTTCTAAAAAAACCTCGAAGCTGAACACATCGGGCGCTCTCTTTCGAGAGCGCCCGATGTGTTGCCGTTACTTTAGTGCAAAATCTCCTAAGAAACTTTGCATGGAATTAGGCCCTTTTGTGACACACTCATAATCAGTAGAAAAAAGGCCCGAATCCCACCGGATTCGGGCCTTTGCGTTTTGCGGTTCTATGGACTGCACAGTTTCAGAATAAAGATCGTATGAAGATTTATATAAGAAGTGTGAAGACGCTCGCAACACGCACAAATCAAATCATTTCGGGCTCAGACCTGCACAGGATAACGTATGCCGGAAACAAAAAACCTAAGCCGGAACCTGCATAAACTCGAGCGCGCGGATCAGATACTGCTTCAGTTTCTTGCGCGACACCACGGCATCCAGAAATCCCTTTTCCAGCAGAAACTCCGAGCGCTGAAAACCCTCCGGCAGCTTCTGGCGAATGGTCTGTTCAATGACTCGCGGCCCGGCAAAGCCGATCAGCGCGCCCGGCTCGGCGACATTCAGATCGCCCAGCATGGCAAAGCTGGCCGTCACGCCGCCGTACGTCGGATGCGTAAGAACACAGGTATAAGGAATGCGCGCGTCATCCAGCTCAGCCAGTCCAGAGGAGATCTTGGCCATCTGCAGCAGGCTCACAATACCCTCCTGCATGCGTGCGCCGCCGGAAGAAGCAACAATAATGAGAGGCCTGCGCCCCGCCAGCGATCGATCGATGGCCCGCGCAATGGTCTCGCCCACAACCGCGCCCATCGAGCCGCCCGCAAAGGCGTATTCCATCACGCTCAGCACAACTGGGATCGGCCCAAGGTCACCCACAGCATTCAATATGGCGTCATCGAGGCCCGTCTGCTTGCGTCCCTGCTCCAGGCGCAGCTTATAGGGCTTGATGTCCGTAAAGTTGAGCGGATCGGTAGAACGAAGTCCCTGATCTACCAGTTCGTAACCGGGTTCCAGCAGCGACGCAACGCGCTCCTGCGCATCCATCGCAAAATGGTGTTGGCAGTTGGGGCAAACGTTGAGATTGGCCTCCAGATCAGCTTTCCAGATGGGCGGCCGACAGCCGGGGCACTTGACCCACAGACCGTCTGTTCTAACCCGCCGCTCGGCATCGTCGCCTTCAAGTGCCGGAGCGGACGTCAAATCTGCGTTTTCGCGCTTAAACCAGGACATAGCGTCTTGGCTATTGTAAATGGCCGGATGCCGCGAACGGTCTTATCCTGCATTCGCGCTGGAAATAGCTATACATATTCCCAAAATGCTTTACGATAATCCGAGCAAAGGAAACGCAACACGCATGTCCAATATCCCCGCCGCTAAGGCCAATATCGACTCACGCATCCTGGTTCAAACCGCCGCTCAGGCGGCTGAAGACAAAAAGGGCGCAGACACCCGCATCCTGGCGCTTGACGCCGCGGACTCCGGTCTCGCGGACTTCTTCCTCATCACCTCCGCCACCAACAATCGCCAGACGCTTGCCATTGCCGACGAGATCGAACTGCGGATCAAGCGCGAATACGGCATCTACCCGAACTCAGTTGAAGGTCGCCGCCAGGGCGAGTGGATACTGCTCGATTACATCGATTTCGTCGTGCATGTTTTTCTTGCCGAGAAGCGCGCCTTCTACGACATCGAGCGGTTGCGGAAGTCCGCGCGTCCGCTGACGCCCGCGGAGTTCGATGAAGAGTTAAAGGCTGCGCTCGCCGAAAAGACCCGCGCTTCCCGCGCCAAGGCAAAGCCCGCGGCAAGGAAGTCAGCTCCGGCAAAGGCTGCAAAAAAAGCGGTGGCTAAAAAGACCTCTGCGAAGCCCGCAAAGAAAACCTCGGCCAGGCCGGCAGCAAAGAAAGCCGTCGCAAAGAAGTCCGCGAAGAAGTCCGCAAAGAAGAAATAGGCTCTCGACAAAAAGCTTCGAGCAATAAAAAGGCGTCCGCTATGCGGACGCCTTTTGTGTTTGGTCAAGCGCCGGAGTTCCCCGGCGCCGGCGGTTAGAAGACGAACTTGCCGTGGACCACCAGCAGACGCTGCGTGACCGCCGCGCCCTGAAACGAACCGTACGGGCTGGTCGGCGGAGAGAGCGTGCTGGAGACTACGCCTAAGGATGACACGCCGGACGAGCCGCCCGGTGCTCCGAAGTTTGCATGGTTGAAGAGGTTGTAAGCGTCCGCACCAAGCGAGAAGGAGAAACGCTCCAGGTTCACAAATTTTTTCGAGAGGTTAATGTCTGTGTCGGCAAAGTGCGGTCCAAAGAGCGCATTGCGGCGCAGGTTACCAAAGTCCGCCTGTGTACTTGGATCACCAAACTGCGTCATGTCCAGGCAGGACGTTTGAACAGCAGCCCCGAGGGCAGGAAGGCAACCCTTCGGATTTGAAATAGATGTGTTCGTGAGCTGCCTACGGGGTACATTCGCGTCCACCATGAACGTGGTGCTCACGTTGGTGTAACCGGCGTTGCCAAGGACCGCATTGGTGATCGAGAAGGGCAGACCGCTGTGATAGTACGTCTTGCCGCCTATCACCCAGCCGCCGGCAACCGAATCGAGGTACTTGTGACCCTTGATGTGCGATTCCGTATAGACCAGGTCGGCGCTCAGGTTATTGCGAACATCGTAGTCCGAGTTCGAGTAGTTGAGGTTGCCAGAGCCCAGTGTAGGAGTGAGCTGGCCCACGATAGAACCGCCATTGAAAACCTCGCCGGTGCCGCCGTTCGAGATCATGTCGAGCGCGTGGCTGTAGGTGTAGTTCATCTGGCTGGTGATTCCGTGACCGATATGCTTCCAGGTGACCATTGCGGCGTTGTAGTTGGAGTGTGCGTTGTTGGTGTAAGCCGTAACCCTGCTGAAGCTCGGGTCGGCCGGCGTGTTGGGCACACCATTCAGGGTCGGGAAAACGCCGGCATCCCACTGGTCGTCGCCAAGAGCGTTGTAGTAGCCGGTGGCAGCGTTCAGGTCGCCATTCTGGAGCACTTCATCAAAGCCATAGTTGCCGGCATAGGTCACGATGACCGCGTCTTGCCTACCGATCTGGCGCTGCAACTGCAGGTTGTATTCCAGGTATTCCGGGCTCTTGAAAGTGCCCGGGATATAGGCATTGATGGTCGGTGGAGTAAAGGTTAGGATGCCCTGGTTGACCAGCGCGTTGTTGATCTGTGTGACATTCTGGCCGCTCGTGAAGCCTGCCTGCGTTGCGGTGTTCGCCGCCGCACTATTGGCCGTAACGCCACTCGGGGCGGTGTTGTTGAGGTTGCCGCTGAGCACCGCAACCTGATTTACGTTGGGGAAATTCTGGATGATGCCGTCGATAAAGGCAGCGGGATACAGATCGCTGAACCAGCCTACACCGCCACGAATTTCCGTCCTGCCGTCAATGGAATAATTGAAGCCGAAGCGCGGCTGAAAGTTGATGGCCTGAACTCCGGGGAAGGCATTTGCGTTCTGGGCTCTGATCGAGCCGCCATCGGCAAAGTTATAAGGCTGTGTAAGTGAGGCTGCGCTGGCCGGGAAGTTTCCGACGTACGAAGAGAAGCAGCTCTGATGGCAGAGCGGGTTGCCCGTGCGATCGACACGCGCGCCAATGGTCAGCTTCAGTTTGGGAGAAGCCTGCCACTCATCCTGGACATACACACCCAGGTTGTAGAGGGCCAGGTGGGCGGTGGTATCGGCCGCATAGTTCTGGACATATTCACCCGCTCCAGGGGAAATGGCGCCGCTGTAGAAGGTACCCAGGGTAACTGCTTCTACGAACGGAAAGTCGGTGAGTTCCTGCGCATCGAAATCGGTTATCAAATCGCGGCGGAAGTTGGCGCCGAACTTGATGGTGTTCTTGCCATGAATCCAACTGAAATCGTCTTCGAGCTGGTACTGGGTAACGTTGCGGCCCTGAGGAAAGGCGTCAGGAACACCCAGACCGGCGAGACCGAGCGAAGCAGAAGTGCCGCTGCCATCAAGACCGGCATCGGGAGTAAAGCTCCAGGGGAAGACTGCCTGCGCCGCTGCAACGTTCTGAGGTCCGAAGTAGGCCGTATACCAGTTGGCCGCTGCCACAAACACGTTTGTCTTGGTGGGGCTGAAGACATAGCTGTCGTTGAACTGGCCTTCGTACTCCGGCTGGATGGAAATGGTGCTGAATTCCGGATTGATAAAGCTGGTCGAGGTCGGTTGAGAACCGCGATCCATCTTGTACCTGCCGTAAATCCTGTGTTTGTCGCTGATATTCCAGTCAGCGCGACCGGTAAAAAGCCATTCCTCATTGATGTTGTTGGTCTCGGCGAAAGCCTGCGTCATGCAAGGTGTATTTACGCCGAAAGTGCCGCCGCCGGGTGCCGGTGTGCCGGTCACATTACCGCAACCGCCCGCATTGGTGGTCAGGTCAACAGGCTGCGCGGCGCTGTAGGAAGGGGCGCCCTGATATGCCGCAAACGCCTGATTGTACAAAGGCACATCACTCGCCGGGATGTTAGCCAGCGTGGCTGCCTGGAACTGCGTTGAGGGGTAGTTGACCAAGCCAGATGCGCCGGGCAGAACATAACGCAGGCCTTCATAGTCGGCAAAGAAGAAGAGCCTGTCCTTGATGATGGGGCCGCCTACGTTGGCCGCCCATTCATTGGAGACCGCGTGAGGCCGGGGGGCGTCGTTGTAGTTGTTGAACCAGCCGTTGGCATTCAGCAGGGTGCCGTTCCAGTTGTAGTCCGCCATGCCGTGGAATTTGTTGGTACCGGACTTGGTGGTGTAGTTGACGGTGGCGCCGGCCGCGCGGCCATACTGCGAGTTGTAACCGTTCTGGACTACCGTTGCTTCGGCGAGCTCACCTTGACCGAGCGTCAGGTTCGAGCTGCCCGAGTTGTTCAGGTTGAGGAACGGATCCTGGTTGTCGAAACCATTCATCACAAAAAGGTTTGAGATGCCCGGCAGGCCCTCTGAACTGAAGTTGCCATACGTACCACCCGAGTTCACCACAACGCCAGGAGCCGTAAAGGCAATCGTTGTCACGTCGCCGCCAGGCGTAGGCAGGGATTCAATCTGCTCTGAGTTAAAGGTGGTCGCCAGCGCCACGTTCTGCGTGTCTACCAGGGGCAGTGTAGTGGCGCTTACCTCGATGATCGTCTTATCTGCCGTCGGAGTCACCTTGATATCCGCAGGCAGCGTAGCGCCGAGTAGCACCGTTATCTCCGTAGTCTCCGACTGGAGGCCTGCCGAAGTTGCCGAAACTTTGTAGGTGCCAGGCACAAGCTGAGGCGCGGTATAGCGTCCCTCGGCGTTGGTCGTAACAACCAGCTTGGCATTGGTGCCAGCATTGATAACCGTCACCATGGCGTTGGGCACTACTGCGCCGCTTGAGTCGGCAACCACGCCGCTGATGGCGCCCGTGACTGCCGTTTGAGCATGGGCGACCGGAGCGGGCACCACCATCGCCATACCGGCGAAAGTAAGCAGGCTCAGAGCCAGTGCCGCGCCCTGCAATTTGATAAATCGCATGGAAACTCCTCCAAATCTATGGGAACGAAGCCTTTAAAGGCTGTTCGCTCCGTGGGTCATCCTCAACGTTTTGCCGGCAAAGGCCGCCAAAACAAACAATCACAGCAAATTAGCTCCCTGACAGAGGGAGCCACGTTCTTAACTCTTATCTGTTGTTTGCTATGTTTCTTTTGGTCCGTGCGTTCGTTAACGTTCACGCCCCCGAGGACAACAAAGTTACACATAGCATCGTTTCTATTGCATGAGACTTGCCAAATCTTTACCTGCATGCACAATACATCTTTTCTATAGAAAACAAACGGTTTCTGAATTATGAATATTTCTTTATTTTTAAGAGCACTACGGAATTTCATAGATTAGGGGCTTCTTATTCCATAAATTGTGTGGATTCCTTGTTTAATTTATTTCCGGAAGGCCCTTTCATCTGACCCAGACGAACAAGCAACGGCGCGGCAATCAGTCGTAAATAATCCGTGGCGTTTCCGTAAGGAAGCCGTATGGTATCCTTAGTCCCAAGGGCTGGTACGATCCATGCGTATCCAAGCACATTCCGCTATGCCGCTCCTGTCCTCCATCCGGCGCTGGTCGCGTGTCCGGTTGTGTGGCCTCTGCCCGCTTCGTCATCTGCGCGTGCTGCCCACCAGCACCCGACCTAGCCTCTTCGGCGGCGACTAAGCTCCAGGACCGCCGAAGACCCTCGCCTGCGTCTCCCTTTGGACTGAAACAGGCTGCAACGCGCCACTTGGCGCTGCCGGTCGTGGTCCAGAATTCGCACAAACCGATGGGCAAACAAAGAGCCCGCCAACGAGAGGATATTTAGATGACTCAACAGGAGCTACACGCACAATTCGGTCCAAAGCTTGTCACCGATCTTCCAGGCCCGAGGGCTCGCGCCGCAGTGGCAGCCGATGAGCGGCTTATTTCCCCCAGTTACACCCGCTCGTATCCTCTGGTGGTCAAAAGAGGCCGTGGTCTGCGCATCACGGATGTAGATGGCAATGAGTTTCTCGACTTTGCCGCCGGCATCGCAGTGACTTCCACCGGGCACTGCCATCCTGAAGTGGTGGCCGCCATTCAGAAGCAGGCCGCAGAGCTGATTCACATCTCCGGCACCGACTTTTACGACGAGCATCTGACCGATTTCGCCGCTCGTTTGAGCGCCATTGCGCCCATGAAAGGGCCGCATAAGGTCTTCTACGGCAACTCCGGCGCAGAAGCCGTTGAATGCGCGCTGAAGCTGGCCCGTTACCACACAAAGCGTCAGCAGGTGATTGCCTTTTACGGAGCGTTCCACGGTCGCACCATGGGCGCGCTTTCGCTGACCGCGTCCAAGCCGCAGCAGCGCCGCCGCTTCGGTCCACTCGTTCCAGGTGTTACGCATATTCCCTATCCATACGTGTATCGCGGCTGCCAGGGCACAGAGGCAGAGAAGGAACAGTGGGCGCTCAACTGCGCGCGCTATATCGAAGAGAAGCTCTTCAAGACCAATATCGCGCCTGAAGAAGTAGCGGCCATCTTTGTCGAGCCTATCCAGGGCGAAGGCGGTTACGTGCCTGCCCCCACTAACTTCCTCCGCGAACTGCGTAACATCTGCGACCGTCACGGCATTCTGCTTGTCGCGGATGAAATTCAATCCGGAGCCGGGCGCACGGGCAAGTGGTGGGCCATCGAGCACTCCGGCGTGGAACCCGATATCGTCACCAGCTCCAAGGGTATTGCCAGCGGCATGCCGCTCGGCGTCTGCATGGCCAAAGCCGAGATCATGGACTGGCTGCCCGGCTCGCACGCCTCCACCTTTGGCGGAAATCCCGTCTCGCTTGCCGCGGCGCTGGCCACCATGGACGTGCTCGAACGCGAAGGCATTGCCAATGCTGCGCACATTGGCGGCTTGATCCTAAAGCGGCTTGAGGGCTGGAAGCAAACGCATCCGCTCGTGGGCGATGTGCGCGGCCGCGGCCTCATGATCGGCGTTGAGCTGGTCAAGGACAAAGCAACACGCGAACCGGTCACCGCGCTCCGCAATAGGATCGAGGAGCTGGCCTTTGAGCGCGGCCTTATTATCCTGGGCTGCGGCGAAACTTCGATTCGGCTCTGTCCGCCGCTGGTGGTCAGGGAGGAAGAAGCCACCGTCGCGTTGGACATTCTCGAAGAAGTACTCACCGAGGTGGAGAAGCAGCACGCGCACCAGGGTGAACTGGCCACATCCAGCGCTTAACCCTTGCATCCAGCCGCGGCACGCCTACAATGGGGAGCAATGCTCCCTCAAAGTATGCGTGCCGCGCTCGTTCAGCGTGCATTCTCCATGCTCACTTCACTGGTCCGCCTCCGCGGCCGCGAAAAGGCGCCTGCTCATTTGGTTGTGGGTGTGCAGGGCGAAGACGCCGCATTCTTCCATCTGCTTAGCAAGGGCTATAACGTGGTTGCGCGGCGCTGGTCTGCACGGAAGCTGCCTGGGGATGTGGATATCATTGCGTGGCAGGGCCAGCTTCTCTGCTTTTTTGAGGTAAAAGCCCGAACAAAGCGCGACCTGACGCCGGCGCATGTAGCGGTCGATCAGCACAAGCGCCGTGTGCTGCGCCGTCTGGCACGCGCCTATCTACGACAACTGCCGCAGGGTGCCTCCCTGAACCTGCGCCCGAATGTACGTTTCGATGTAATCGCTGTATACCTCATCGCCGGTCAGAAAGCAGAGATCGAGCACTTTGAAAATTCCTTCGGGTGGGATGAGCGGCGCAGCAGGTATGAGAACTGATTAGTCAACGTCAAATTCACGTGTAAATAGCTTATTATAAACGAGTTGATGCTTCTATCAGCCTCAAGCCGGAAGCGCTGATTTGAGACTTTCAGGTGTTTACTACTTGTACAACAAAAGTGGTTACCAGGCCAGGGACACCCCCAAGAAAATAAATTTCATGGGCTTCCCTACGAGCCATTTCCATGTTGTTTTGTCCGCTGATTATGAGTAAAGCATATTTGGGTCTAATTCTATGCAAACTATCTGATGGAAGCTTTGGTTACGAAAGGTCAATGGACTTTGGTAACTGCCGCTCCGGGCGCATGGAGAGAGCGGTCGAAAGTGACTGCTCAGCCCTTAGCGTCCTCGTGCTCTTCGTGCCATGCCATCTGGATAGCTTCAAGCTTTGGCTCATTCGACTTCGTCGGGTCATCGGCGAAGCCCTTGAGCTCGGTGACATACTTGTGCAGGTCGGTGAACCTCACCGTCAGCGGATCGATTTCCGGATACTTTTCCTGCAATTGAATGCCAATCTCTTCAGAATTGGTCCACATAATTTCGCGCGGCATGTTTTCTTCCTCTTGAATGAAAACTGTAAGCTATTACTTGCCTTCCGCCAGCGTCAGCGGCTTGCCTTCAGAAACATAATTGCGATTCCACTTGGGAATCTCCACAACATAGGTTCCAGGCTTGGTAATCACCGCCTGGCAACCCAGCCGCGAGTTGAGCTGCTGATCGGCGGCCATATCCATCCGATCCAGTTCATCGTCGTCAGCCTCGCTGATGCCCTGCGCGCCTTCCTTCACCCACACATGACAAGTAGTGCAGGCGCACGATCCGCCGCATGCATGGTCCAGAAAGATCTCGAAGTTTTCCGCCACGTCCAGAAACGACATCGGCTTGCCGTGGTGGTCGTAAGGCATGGTGCCATACTCAAACTCCACGGTCTTGCCCTCTGGCTCAAAGGTGACGCGCACCAGTTTGTCCGCGGGGATGTTCGTTGTATTTGCTCCACTCATAATTCTTCCTTCATCTATCGTAAGCGAGCGGAATCATGCGAAGCCGCTTTGGCATGAATGTTCAGTCTTATTTGAATTCTGCCGGCGCCATCGGATGCGGCGCTTCGATCGCGTCGCCCATCTGTTTGCCCGCGGCTTCCATTGTTTTGCCGCGGATCGCCGTGGTCACCGCGGCTTCCATCATCAGCTCCGCAAAACGTCGCGTAGCCTGATCCAGCGCGACTGTTGCTTCGCGAATGACCTGTTGATCTTCGCCCGCTTTGACCGCGACCAGATGCTTCTGCGCCGTCTCAATGTTTTCTTTTTCGTCGGCGGTAAGCTGTGCCCACGCAGGATTCTGCGGAGCGCGCTCCACAGCAGAGAGAATCGTATCCGCCTCGTTGCGAGCCTCAATCAGCAGCCGCTTGGCGAAGTCGTCCTCTGCATGATCGAAGGAGTCGAGAATCATGTTCTCGACTTGCTCGTCTGTAAGCCCGTACGTCGGCTTGACCTCAATCTGCGCCTGCTTGCCGCTGCGCTGCTCACGCGCGGAGACCTGCAGGATGCCGTCCGCATCGATGAGGAACTTTACCTCGATGCGCGGCAGTCCGGCGCTCATCGGCGGAATGCCTTTGAGATCGAATCGCGCCAGTGAGCGGCAATCCGCGGCCAGTTCGCGTTCGCCTTGTACCACGTGGATCGCAACGTTCGCCTGTCCGTCTACGCCGGTCGTGAAGTGCTCGGTCGCAGATGCCGGAATGGTCGAGTTGCGCTGAATGATCTTTGCGACTGTTCCGCCCAGCGCTTCAATGCCCAGTGAAAGAGGAGTTACATCCAGCAGCAACAGTTCTTCAGTGGCCTTGGAAGCGCCTGCGAGAATGTCTGCCTGTACTGCCGCTCCCAGTGCGACTACTTCATCCGGATTCAGGTCTGTATGAGGCTTCTTTCCGCGCGCGCTCAGATGGAAGAGACCGTTCACGAGCTGCTGCACTGCGGGAATGCGCGTGGAACCGCCAACGAGAACGACTTCATCAATCTGTTCAGGAAGCACGCCCGCGTCCAGCATCGCTTGTTTGCACGGGCCAGTGGTGCGTTCCAGGACCGGCTGGATCAGATCCTCAAAGACCTCGCGCGGAATCTCGCGCTGGTAGTGATCGCCATTTGGCAGTTCAATGTCGAAATGAGCCGCGGGCTGATAGGAAAGCTGAATCTTTGCGTCAATCGCAGCCTTGCGCAATGCCTGTACCGCGCCGGGATGCTGGCGAAGATCCACGCCGTGCTCGGCGTGAATCTCATCCAGCGCAATCGTCAGCAGGAGATTGTCGATGTCATCACCACCCAGGTGCGTATCGCCGTTCGTTGACTGCACCTCAAAGATGCCGTCGCGCAGCTTCAGAATGGAGACATCAAACGTTCCGCCGCCCAGGTCGTAAACCGCAATCGTACCTTCCTTCGCGCGGTCGAGACCATAGGCCAACGCTGCCGCGGTCGGTTCATTCACCAGCCGCAGCACATCGAGGCCCGCCATGCGCCCCGCATCTTTCGTGGCCTGCCGCTGTGCGTCATTAAAATACGCGGGTACGGTGATCACAGCTTGCGTAACCGGTGCGCCAAAGAATCGCTCCGCATTGCGCTTTAACTGGCGCAGCACATACGCTGAAATCTCCGGCGGCGTGAAGCGAAGTTCTCCGAGCTGTACGCGCGGAACCTCACCTTCTTCCGAGTCCGCCGCAATACGGAAAGGGAAAAACTTCAGCTCGTTCTGCACTTCGCTAACGCTGCGGCCCATTAACCGCTTCACGGAGTAGATCACACGCTCCGGTGTTTCAATCAGAGCTTGACGTGCACTGTTCCCAACAGTCACTGTTGGCCGCCCGCCTTCGGCAGGCGTCGGATCGAGTGCAACCACGCTGGGCACGAGATTTGAGCCGTCCGCGCCGGGAATCACAACCGGCTTGGGGCCTTCCATGTATGCCACGAGGGAGTTCGTCGTCCCCAGATCGATGCCGACTACTCGGCCGTTTTCGTTGTTAGCTGCCATTGCTGCTCAGGAATCTCCCAATGTCTCGGTAACTTCGCGAACCAGGTTGCTCAGATAGCGCCTGCGGTCGAGCAACGCAATCATGGTCTTTTGCGCTGCCTCGCGTGCCGCGTCATTTCCGGACTCTGCGCCCTCATCCCATTTTGTCCATTCGGTGCGGAGCTGGTCATCTACCTCGCCCTGCAATGCGACAATTTTTTTTCTTGCCTCGGACAAGCTCTGTTTGAGTCCCGCATCCTCGTCGCCCATGCGAAGTTCTTCAAGCTGCATATTCAACTCAAAAACTTCTTCCAGCAGATCGGCTGGCGCGCGCGAAGGGTCTTTTTTATCCTTGCCTGCAAACTCCTCGCCGATCTCCGCGCCATGCATCCGCAGCAGGTGCCGCGTGCGCGCAATTGGCTCCTTCAACGTGCGGTATGCGTCGTTCAATAGCGAGGAGCTTGCCAGACTCCATTCCTTCTCCTGCTCCGATGCGCGGCCGAAGCGATCCGGATGCAGCTTGCGGCTCAGCTTGTGAAACTGATGCTCCAGCATGCCGAGGTCAAGGTTCAGTCGCGGCTCCAGGCCAAAGACAGAAAAATAACCGCCCGAAGGCGGCTGGATCTTTCCACATTGCTCGCAGAAAAGCGCGCCTTCCTTCAGTGGCGCCGAACAAGACCAGCAGAGAGATGTTGCTGTGGTCGCACTTTCAGGCGTATTTGCAGCATTCAACATCGTCATCGTCAACCTTACTTGTCCGGATGCGGCGTTATGCCGAGAAAGAAGACCCGCAGCCGCAGGAGCGTGACGAGTTCGGATTGACGAAGTTGAATCCCTGGCGCATCAGCGTCTCCTCGTAGTCCAGCGTCATTCCGTGTAGATAGAGGAAGCTTTTGGGATCAACAAAGACGCGTACGCCGTCGAATTCATAGATTCTGTCGCGTTCACGGGGCCGCGTGTCGAATTTAATGGAGTACGAAAGCCCGGAGCAGCCGCCGCCCAGAACACCGAGCCGCAAACCACCTTCTTCCGGCGAGATGTCTTCCTTGGCCATCGCACTCTTAATACGTGCCACGGCTTTGGGCGTCACCTGCAATCCCTGGCTGGGACCCTGCGGCACTGCAGGCTTCGGCAGCGCGGCAGAAACGCCCTCGGCGGGTTTGCTCTCGATACTTACAAAATTCGACATGCTTTCCCTTCAACATAGACTATTTGGCCCGAACGCGTGGCGTCCGGGCCGAGTCTGCATTACTCCGCGTTAGTTTGCCGCGGTCGCAACTGCCACGGGAGCTGTCTCCGCGACACCGTTCTTTTTCTTCCAGTCACCAATCGCCGCGCGGATTGCGTCCTCCGCCAACACGGAACAGTGAATCTTAACTGGAGGAAGTGAAAGCTCCTTCACGATGTCCGTGTTCTTGATCTCCAGAGCCTCTTCGACCTTGCGGCCCTTGATCCACTCGGTGGCCAGCGAAGAGCTGGCAATCGCGGAACCGCAGCCGAAGGTCTTGAACTTGGCTTCTTCAATCACCTGGGTCTCCGGATTCACGCGAATCTGCAGGCGCATCACGTCGCCGCACTCCGGCGCGCCGACGAGGCCCGTGCCAACTTCGGTCGAACCCTTGTCCAGCGTACCCACGTTGCGGGGATTGTTGTAGTGATCCACTACCTTGTCGCTATATGCCATGTTCGTATCTCCTCCCGCGGGGGAAAGCCGCGTCTACCTATCCTATTAGATTCGGCGGAGCAGCCCGCCGATGCTTCTCTTCAGAAGCTTGTGTTGTGGGTGCCCCCACTTATCGTAGCCTTTTCCGGCGTGCCGCGGTAATAAACATAGTGAGCGCGTGCCAGAAGGACAAGAAAAACCAATGCCAATGGGAGCAAGCAAAGCCAATTATGGTCTTGCACATAGGCGTAGAACTTCCCGCCGTCGGCCCAGCGCAGCGCAGTGAGAAATGCGAACCCTGCGAGGAATCGCATAGCAAACCGGAGCATGGACTGTCTTTTCATTGCCGACTCCTTGCCTGTCTTAGTGCGCCTGCCACTCGATTTTAGTCAGGTCGATGCCTTCTTTTACCATCTCGTACAGCGGCGAAAGCTCACGGAGCTTCAGCACGATGTCAATCACCTTGTCGGCCACGTAATCTACTTCCGCCTCGGTATTAAAGCGTCCCAGGCCAAAGCGGATGGAGCTGTGTGCGACGTCATCGCCAAGTCCCAGAGCTTTCAGCACATAGCTTGGTTCAAGCGTTGCCGAGGTGCAGGCCGATCCCGAGGAAACCGCGATGTCGTTGATGCCCATCAACAGCGATTCGCCTTCCACGTAGACGAAGCTCATGTTGAGGTTGCCGGGCAGGCGGTGCTCCCACGATCCGTTCACATGGACGTAGTCGAGCGCCGACTCCAGCCTGGCTTTCAGCCGGTCGCGCAGGTTGCGCAGATACGCGGCCTCAGAATCCATCTCCATCAGAGCGATCTCACATGCTTTGCCAAGACCCACAATGCCGGGAACATTCAGCGTGCCGGACCGCATGCCGCGTTCATGGCCGCCGCCGTCAATCTGTGCGGCAATCTGTACGCGTGGATTGCGGCGGCGAACGTACAGCGCGCCGACACCCTTGGGGCCGTAAATCTTGTGTCCGCTGAGCGAGAGCACGTCGATAAAGTCCGCGTTCACGTCCACCGGAACCTTGCCTACGGACTGGACCGCATCTGTATGAAAAAGCACGCTCTTTTCGCGGCAGATTTTACCGATCTCGCGGATGGGCTGCAGTACGCCGATCTCGTTATTCGCTGCCATGATCGAGACCAGAATCGTCTTCTCGTCGATTGCGCGCTTCAGGTCTTCGAGATCGATGAGGCCGTCGGCCTTCACCGGCAGATAAGTTACGCGATAGCCGTTCTTCTCCAGCCGCTTGCAGGTATCGAGAATGGCCTTGTGCTCTGTTACCTGCGTGATGATGTGATTGCCGCGCTCGCGATACATCTCCGCAATGCCCTTGAGGGCCAGGTTGTCGCTCTCGGTGGCGCCGCTGGTGAAGATGATCTCCTTCGATGTGGCACCGATCAGCTTTGCGATTTGCTGGCGCGCTGTTTCAACCGCCTGCTCGGCCTCCCAGCCAAAGGAGTGATTACGGCTGGCCGCGTTGCCGAATTTCGATGTGAAGAACGGCATCATTGCCTCCAGAACCCGCGGGTCCAGCGGGCTGGTGGCATGATTGTCCATGTAGATGGGCAAACTCACGCCCGCTGGAACTTCGATCTGGCTTGTAACTGTGGTGCTCATCGCTTATATCCTCAACAATCGCCTGGCCGCGTTCGGCCTTCTGTCCTGTTTCGCCGCCACTGGAACTCATCTGGCCGGGCAGCGAAAATCCTTGTGAAACTTACGACACAGTCAGCGTGATCAGCCCGTGGTTCGCTGCCTGTGCCGGAGCCTTCGTCGTGTCGTCGGCCAGATCACCGATGCTGATGCTCTTCAGCACTCCGGCTATCGTCTCATTTACTCTGGCCAATGGCTCTTTGATGGTGCAGCTTGGCGTCAGGTCGCAGCCGTGAGCGCCTTTAGTGCACGATGTGATAAAAAACGGCCCGTCGATTGAGTGAATGACCTCAAACGCCGAGATATGGCTGGCCCCGCGCGCCAGTTCGTACCCGCCGTTCATTCCGGCGTGAGACCTCAGGATTCCCGTCTTAGTGAGCCGCTGCAGAACCTTGGCCAGAAGCTGCGCCGGAATGCCATAAGCGTCCGCTATCTCTTTTGCGCTCAACGCAGGCGTTTCCGGATGCTCGGCCAGGTACTTGAGAGCCATCAGCCCGTAATCCGCTTTTTTGGTGAGCTTAAGCATGGGTTTCCAGCCGTTTATATCCGACTGCTAAGGTCCTCATTCAGTATACGGCTGCTTTGGTTGCTGCCACAAGGGTGTTAGAGGCCTTCGCTCATTATCTGCCGCCGCTGAAAGACCAGCGCGGCTGCTCCTTTCAGCCGAGCCAAATCTCCATCGTGCGCTGGAAGGATGCGCGGCGCTGAGCCTGCCAGGGTCTGCTTACTGGCAGCACGCTCGATAACCGGCCCGTAGCGGTGCCAGGCGGAGGTAATGTCTCCGGCAATCAGGATGGTCCCCGGCGCCAGTGCGGCCATAATGATTCGCAGGCCGTCGCCAATGTATCGCGCCTGCTTTTCAACTGCCTGCGCTGCGTGGTCGTTTCCGCTTTCGGCCAGGTGCAGCAGCTCTGCAAATGTAGCCACGCGGGCATCCGGCTCCAATTCGTGGTAGTAGCGCAGAGCTGCTCGCGTAGAGGCGAAAACCTCCCAGCAGCCCGTGCGCCCGCAGGCGCATCTGGGTCCGGACGCATCCAGAATGATGTGGCCGAACTCACCCGCCATACCGTGGTGGCCTGAAACCATGCGCCCGTTGGCAAAGACCCCTGAGCCTACTCCTTCAGATACCGTTACCAGGACGACATCGCGGTTGCCGTCCAGATCTCCGAAGATCAGCTCCGCCAGCAGGCAGGCCTTCGCGGCATTTTCCATCCACACGGGCAGCTGCATGGCTGCTTCGATGGCGCTTTTCAGGTCAAACTGCGGCCAGTGCAGGTTTGGCGCAAAGATGAGCTGTTCCGTGGCCGGATCAACGCGTCCTGGAAGGCTCACGCCAATACCTTCAATCGTCTTATCGGGAATCATGCCGCGCAGCCGCTGCATGGCCTGCACGATGAGCTGAGTGGAGGCCTGTGGCTCGCGCGTAAGTGTCGCCCTGGCCTGCGCCAACAGGTGCCCGTTGAGGTCCACGGTCGCAATGGTCGCGCGCCGTGGGTGAATATCGACGGCGATGACAAGAACATCCTCATTGAGTCCCAACAACGTAGGCCGCCGCCCGCGCGCCGCGGTTGCCTGCGCACCCTCTCGAACCCATTTTTCACGGATGAGCTGTTCTACGATCTGCGAAACCGTGCTGCGCTGCAGGCCAGATCGGCGCGCCAGATCGGCGCGGGAGATCGGTTGATTTTCGCGGATGATTTCAAGAACAATATCGCGATTGATCCGGCGGGCAGTCTCGCTCGACGCAGGCTGTACGGCCGTCAGATCGATATGTCGAATGCCCCGTCCATGCGGACGTCCGGTCAAGCTAATTTCTCTCCAAGTAAAAGTTCAGCTTGTAGTGACCGCAGCATAGCACGTTCCAGCGCGGCTGAGTGCAGGACTTAGAACTCCGGCGGATGCTCTTGCACTACGCCGAATGCCGCCTCAAAGGCCATGCCCGCTTGCACCAGGGTTCCCTCATCGAAGAGCCGGCCTATGAGCGTGATCCCATGCGGCACGCGGCGCGGAGAAGAGAATCTCGGGAGTGGATGCTTCGGGTCCGGCGCCCAGTCGCTGCGGGCCTCGGAGACTTTGACCCATCCAGCGCGCATTGTCAGCGAAGGGTGCCCGGTATTGTTGGTAATCACCAGCATCTCGTCGCGCAGCGAAGGCACCAGCAGCAGGTCTACCTTCTCGAAGACCCTGGCCATCTCTTCTGCTACCTTGCGACGGAAGCGGTCCGCCTGGACGAAATCGACCGCCGACAAAAAGCGCGACTGGCGGAAGGTATTGGGCCATGCATCGGGAACCTGCGCCTTCAGCTCGTCGACTTTGTGCGAGAGCGTCAGTTCTTCAAAGGCCGCTGAACTCTCGGCAAAGAGAATCAGGTTCAGCGAGTCGTAAGGCCAGTCGGGAATCGAGACCTCCACCAACTCCATGCCTAGCTTCCTGGCCGTTTCCAGTGCCATGCGATCCACGTCTGTCGCTGGTGTTTCTTTCATCCAGGCAGGAAAATATCCGAGACGCAAGCCTCTAGCTCCAGCCTCTGCGTTAAAGCTCAGCCTGCTTGGTACGCTCGCCGTATCGCCAGGATCGGGTCCGCTGATTGCGTTCAGCACCAGAATCGTGTCTTCCACGCTGCGCGCCATCGGTCCCAGCTTGTCCAGGGACCAGCAGAGGGTCATGGCTCCGGTGCGCGGCACGCGGCCATAGGTCGGACGAAGGCCCGTCACGCCGCAACGCATCGAAGGGCTGACGATCGATCCGCCTGTCTCCGAGCCAATCGCAAAGGCTACAAGTCCGGCCGCCGTTGCTGCGCCCGGTCCCGCGCTCGATCCCGATGAACCTTCCTCCAGCAGCCACGGGTTCATGGTCTGGCCACCGAACCATATATCGTTCAGAGCCAATGCGCCCATGCTGAGCTTGGCGATCAGCACCGCGCCGGCGTCATTGAGCCGCTGCGTGACGGCAGCATTTTTTTGCGGCACGCGATTGCGGAAGGGCTCTGCGCCATACGTCGTGGGAATTCCTGCCGTGTCGAGCAAATCCTTCGCTCCCCACGGAATTCCATGCAGCGGCCCGCGATAGTTTCCCGCTGCAATCTCAGCGTCAGCCTTGCGGGCCTGCTCCAGCGCATGATCGCGCGTTACGGTAATCATGCAGTGCAGCTTTGGATCGAAGCGTTCGATGCGACGCAGATAAATCTCCGTCAGTTGCGTCGAAGTGAGCTTGCGAGCTTCGATCCAGCGGGAGAGCTGCGCGACAGGCGCGTAGGCAATGGCTTCTTCGCTTGCCGGCAGGGGCGTGTTTGAGCCGGTGCTGCGAACAAAGAGTGTCGGCTGCTGTTTCAAAGTAATGCCCGGAATCGCCGGGTTCCATACCGTTGCGGGCGAGAGGCTGTCTTCCAGCGCCAATTTGCGCGGCCCTGTCCGCAACTCGTAGAGCCCCGCCATTGCCTCGCGCCAGTTGCCTGCGGCCTGCGCGCGGTCCGCCTCTGTCATCTCCACCTGAATCAGCTTTTCAGCCTCTGCAAATGTCTCCGCCGAGACCGGCGGCCCCACTGCGGGCGATGTGCCGAATGCTGTGGGCGCACCGGGTGTGGTCTGATTCTGGGGTTGCTGGCCCGGAACCTGTCCAGCCGCTTGCGCGGCAAGGCTCTCAGGGAGCGCTGCTGCGAGCGCCCCCATAGAGCTAAGTGTCAGAAACTCTCGTCGCGAAGCGGTCATTTTATCTTGCTCCCGGAGGTACGTGGTCTTCGAGGTATCGCGCAATCAGGCTCATGAGGTGGTAGCTGGTGCCGCGTCCCTCAAAGATCCCATGCGAGCGGTTGGGATAGTCCATGAAGTCAAAAGGTTTGCCCAGCTCAATGAGTTTATTGATGAGCAGCTCTGTACCCTGGTAATGCACGTTGTCATCGCCCGAGCCGTGTATTACCAGCAAATGTCCCTGGAGCCCGTCGGCAAAGTTTATGGGTGAGCCATCATGGTAGCCTTTCACATTCTGCTCAGGCAAGCCCATGTAACGCTCCTGGTAGATGGTGTCGTAGTGAGCTTCATCGGCCACCGGCGCAACGGCAATGCCTGCCGCATAGACGCCGGGATAGCGCAGCATCAGCCCCAGTGTCTGCGATCCGCCGCCGCTCCAGCCCCAGATTGCCATACGGGACGAGTCAATATAACTGTGCTGCTTTGCCAGCCACTGAATTGCCTCTGCCTGCTGCGAGGAAGCCAAGACGCCAACCGCACCGTAGATCGATTTGCGCCACTCCCTACCTTTGGGAGAAGGTGTGCCCTCGTTGTCAAAGCTCACGATGATGTAGCCTTGCTGCGCGAGCGCCGCGTGGAAGAGTCCGCGCGTTCCCTGCCAGCTATCGCGCACTGTGGCACCTGCCGGCTCACCATATATATACGTCAGAACGGGGTACTTCTTTGAGAGGTCAAAATTCGGCGGCTTGAGCATGTAGCCGTCCAGCACTACGCCGTTAGCGACCGGAACTTTGAAGAACTCGGGCGGGTTGGGTAGCAGCGGCCTAACCTTATTCGCCAGCGCTTCGTTCGACTCCAGCACGCGGGCGGATTTGTGGTCGGGCAGGCTCACAATCTCGATCCGATTGGGTTGCGTGAAGGTGTTGTAGGTATGCACCGCCCACTTGGCGTCCGGCGAAATCTCGTACCTGTGCGCGCCCGGCTGGTCCGCCGGGGTTATGCGCTCCGGTTTGCCTGTGCCGTCCAGTTTCGCGCGGTAGAGGTACTCGCGAATGGGATCATCTGGGGAGGCCATGAAATAAAGCCACCCGCCGGCATTGTCGATTGCTTGAACGGAGATCACGTCACCCTCAAAGTTGGTGATCTTCTTCGCCTCGCCTGTTTTGCGGTCCACGCGCCAGGCGTGCCGCCAGCCATCGCGCTCACTGATCCATAACAGATCCGCTTCCTTGCCCGCGCCGTTATGAATCCAATCCAGCGGAACAATATCTACCCACGCCTTGTCGGTATCTTCAAAGAAGAGCCTGGTGGCACCGGTTTTGGCTTCAGCCAGCATGACTTTTCCGTCCTGCTGCAGGCGGTCGAGGTATTCCAGCATGACCTGCTGCGAGTTGCCGGCCCACTCCATGCGAACGATGTAATTCTGGCGTGGATCGCCATCGAGCTTGATCCATGTTGTCGGGCCGCCGCTTACGCTCACCACCCCAGCGCGCACCGCGGAGTTTGTAGTTCCAGGCTGCGGGTACTTGTACTTAAAGGTCGTCGGGTACTCGTTGGCGGTGTCGTTGATTAAGGTGTATTCACCGACGCCGCTCTGGTCGAACTGCCAGTAGGCAATCGACTGCCCGTCCGGGCTCCAGCGGAAGCAGTTCCGCAGGTCTAACTCTTCTTCGCTCACCCAATCGGAGGTGCCGTTGATGATGTTCTCTGAACCGTCGGAGGTGAGCTGCGTGATTTTTTCTGTGGCCAGGTCTTCGACGTACAGATTGCTCTGCTGCACCCAGGCTACTTTTGAGCCATCCGGCGAGAAGGTGGCAAACATCAGTGTGGACTCCGGCGCATTGCCACCGAGCTTGAAGAGCTTGCTCGCGCCGGGATCGTAAACCCAGTAGTCGCCGCGAGTGTTTTGCCGCCACACGCGCTTGGAGTTGGTAAAGATCAGCATCTTCTTACGGTCTGCTGACCATGAGTAGCCGTGAATCTGCAGCGGTGCGCTGGCGCCTTGAGGAATAAGCTGCGCGGCGGAAACCAGTACGCTCCGCTTGCCTGTGGCCGGGTCATAGGCCGCAATGTCTATTCCTTTGCCATTGGCTGCCGGCTCCAGAATGGCGTAGCTTTCTCCATCCGCCTGCCACTCCATCTGCACGCCACGGGGGCCGTACCCACCTTTGTTAAACAGCGCGTCCAGTTGGCTGTGCAGGTCAGGCGTCTGCGCCGCGGCTGGGGCGGGCAGGGACAAAGCAGCGCACAACAGCGCCGCAGGCACACATATAGAACGGAAAGAAAACACGCAGCAAACCTCCAATGAAAAACAGGGGAAAATCCGTTCTCCGATTATACGGAGCGTGGACTGGGATTCGTTTTTGCTTTGCCGCCGTACTTTATTTCCGATCCCAGGCAACCTTTTTCCATACTCTGCTTCATAACGCGCAGATAAGCGTGATTTGCCTGGAGCGGCTTCCCCTAAGCTGCCGTCAGTGCTCACACTCACAATTCAGCCAACCGCTCGCATTGCGAGGAGGTTCCCCATGACAGCTGCTCTCAGGCCGGAGTGGAGTAAGCCCGGCGTCATTCTCTTTGCATCTGAAGTTCCTGCTAACGAAGAAGCGTTTTCTTATGCTTTGGCGCAGGCTATTGAGAATCGTGCTTCTTTGGTACTTTTTCATGCTTGTGAGGCGCTTTCGAATCCCGGGGCTTTGAGCGGCGGGGTGGGTGCGGATCTGGTGGCTAGCCTCGAATATATTGAGCCGGGTTCGGTGCAGCGGGCAGAGGCTCGGGCTTTGGCTCCGCTGGCGCGGCGGGCGCGGGCTGCTGGAGTGCATTGCCGGGTGGTGGTGCGGCAGGGTAAGGCTGCGGACGAGATTCTTGAGGCGGCGCGGGAGTGTGGGGCGGGGCGCATTGTGGTTGGGACGCATGCGCGGGGGCATATTGGGAAGCTGCTGATTGGTTCGGTGGCGGAGTCAGTGCTGCGGCGGGCGCATGTGCCGGTTTTGATTGTGGGGCCGGAGGTTCCGGGGAATCCGGTGCAGAGTTTTGGGCCGCGGATTGTGCTTTGCGCGGTTAGCCATGTGGCTACGGGCGCGCCGGTGGTGGCGTTTGCTGCTGAGGTTGCTGACAAGCTGCATGCGCGGTTGATTGTGCAGCATGTGATTCGCGACCAGGAGTGCAAGGATGTGCTGGCGCGGCGGTGCGCTGGGGAGATTGAGAGCCTGATGCTCGATATGGTGCCGCTGCGACTGAGGCAGAAGGTGCATCCGCAGCCGGTGGTGACGCCGGGGGAGCCGGCGCAGAAGCTGATTGACCAGAGCCGGGCGCTGAATGCGGACCTGATTGTGATGGGGGCGTATGGGGCTTCGGTTTTTTCGGCGATTTCACGGCATGGGGTGGTGTATCGCGTGATGGCTGAGGCGCAATGCCCGGTGATGACGCTTTCGCCGGCGGTGCTTGAAACCGGTGGTGCGAGGGTGAAGATTGTGGAGCTGACGGAGACGTATCTGGCTGGGGTGATTTGACTTGGCTTGTTTTCGGCTAGCCTGTGCAGGGTTGATTCCGAAGCGGTGCATTTTGTGTGGGTTATGGCGGTTTCCACAGTGCTTATAGAAATCTTTATGCCATCCTCATTCTGAAACTGTGCTGGATGCATGGTTTGGAAGTGGTTTGGGTTCTGTGGGTTGCGGAAAGTGGCCCGGTTTGTGGCTGAAATCTTCATGCGATCTTTATTTCGGGACTGTGCCGGTGAGTTGTGGAAAAGTGGATGTAACTTGTTTCATGGTTTTAACCGTATTATTTTCATTTATTTATAAGGATTTGGTTACCGAAATCCAGAAAAATATGTTTCGGTCTTCAGGCTGGAAAAGCATACCTCAGGGGCTAAAGCCCCAGCCGTCCTGCTGGACTTATTGCCGGGGATAAATCCCCGGCCTACCTCCCGCGCATTTGTGCAA
>Ga0208193_1000230_pt1 | contig 35943 bp, 31 predicted proteins | sample June2015DPH_17_2_FD_184716 | JGI IMG/M metagenome (GOLD analysis project Ga0208193, IMG submission 184716) | Peatland microbial communities from SPRUCE experiment site at the Marcell Experimental Forest, Minnesota, USA - June2015DPH_17_10... | ecosystem: Environmental > Terrestrial > Soil >... | reverse complement strand
TTCCGTACGAGGGGGCGAGCAGCCTTGAAACACTGGGCTACGTGGGACCGCGGCATGCTCATCGCAACCTGGCCGGACTCGCCATCTCCATGTCCGGGTCCGCCGATCGGACCAATGAGGCCGCCGAAGCACTGCGCAAAAACGGCAAGCCGGTGCTGGCTCTCACCAACGGTGACGGCGGCGCTCTCGCGCGGATTACCGGCGAGAAAATCTCGCTGGACGTCAAGGATCTCGCGCCCTTCCTGACCGGCACGACGAAATATACGGCCACTCTCCTGGGACTCATCATGCTGCTCGAGGGCGCCGTCCGCGCCAAGGCCGTGAATTGGACGGCGTATCTGGATACGTTGCCGAGAGTGCTTGCCGAGGTTGAGTCTTTTGCGCTGGAATTCGCCAAGCGTTACGTCGGCCGCCCGCCTTCCGGGGTGAGAATCCTGTCGGCCGGTCCCAATCTCGCGACAGCCGAATATGGCATGGCGAAATTCATCAAACTCCTGCCGATCCCGGTCTGGGCCGATGAGATCGAGGAGTTTGCCCACCGGCAATTCTGGACCTGCCCGGCCACCGATCTGGTCATCTATGTCGCGACCAATCCGGCCGTAGCCCGCTGTGCCGCAGCCAGCGTGGCGGCGCTGGGTTCGATGGGGATGACAACTATCGCCATTGATACGCCGAGCTGTCCGGTTCTGGGAGCGACGGCACGCTTCACGCTGCCCGAAGTCCCTGAGCGCCTCTCACCCCTGTTCGCGGCCATCCCTCTGCAATTCATCGGCTACTATCTGGCGCGGGCATTCGGCGCGAACCCCGACCAGAGTCAGGATGTCAGCGATCCGGCGCGTTTTCACGCCGCGCAACTGCTCGCGCGGCGTGGGGAGTTGGCGGCAGAGTCGCGCTGAGCCCGCTGCGAACCAGAGCCCGCTGCGACTCAGAGGCCGCTTCGGCTCAGAGCCGGGGAGTCTTCAAGGAAAGCGCCTGCTCGACTCCACTGCAGCCCACGACCAGGGCCGCGGTGGCCGCGGCGCGGCGCGCAGCCTCGATGGGTTCGTGGCCGATCAGGCGGCAGGCGGCATAGGCCCCGCAGAACGAATCACCCGCTCCGGTGGGATCGATGACCTGGGCCGCCACGATGGGCACGGAGCGAACTGCGCCGCCGCTGGCGAGCAGGATGGGTTGATCGCCGCGCTTGAGCGCAACTTCGGCAAACCCTGCCCGGTGCAATCCGAGCACCACCGCGCCAGGGTCGCCGGTCTCGAGCAGAGAGCTGATTTCGTTGGCACTCGGCAGGAAGGCCGTTGCCCCGCAAAGCTCCTCGGCGAGCTGGATAGTGGAGGCGTCGCGACTGTAGTACGGTGACGGGTCCACCGAGATCCAGCGCACCTTGCCCTGCAACGCAGCGAGTGTCTCGTGCTGCCGCCGTCCCACCTGCGGGCACAAATGCAGCGCGGCCGCGGGCAGCCAGGTTCCCGGCACCTCCTCGGCACAGGGCGCAATGGCGAGGAGCATCTCCTGGTATCCCTCCCGGGAGAGAGTCCCCTCGGCCGCGATATCGAGCAGGTTCGAGTTGCGCGGCAGCGAGCGGCGGCTACCATCGGGCTCGTAGATCAGCCACTCGATGAGATGTTCGCCGGCGAACGAATGCAGCGCGACATGTTCGAGGCCGGCATCTTTGAGCAGGCGGGCCGGATCGAACGGGTAGTCGCGACCGACCCGTGCGACCAGCCCGATCCGTCCTGGGTCGAGCCAGAGGCGCGCACCCGCCACCGCATAGAGGCTGCTGCCCCCCATTTGCCGCCTCCACGGGCCGGGTGCGGCGGGGACGACATCATCAATCGTGACTTGGCCGACGACGATGAGATCGGGTGTGTCGCGCGAGGCCAAGGGCTAGCTCAAGGCCTTTGCCGTGTCACGGACGATGCCCTTCGCAATCAACCAGGTATCATCGACGCGGCGCCGCGGTATGTGATCGATACCCGCCCGGGCCGCCATATGCAGTACCAGCAGCTGCGCCGGGAGGTGATAGATCAATGGCGACAGCCATTCCTCGATGGGATAGCCGAGGTCGACTCGCGCGAAGGCCGGGGGAAAGGGGATCTCGCTGCCCGCATTCACGACGATGGCGCGACCGCCGGCATCGCCGATGCCGCGCACCATCTCCTGAGCACGATCGAGGCTATTGCCCGGCGGGGCAATGACCATCACAACACTGCGGCGGCCCCACTTGAGCGTCAGGAAGTATTCGAGGTGGGCCCACTCCTCGAGGTCGCCACCGATACCGTTGATCGGCATCTGTTCATGGAACTTGGCCGCACTGTATTGGGCGGTTCCGCGGCTCGGGCCCGCTCCGATCGCCCAAATGGTATCGATGCCGTCGAGTTCCTTCGCCAGCGCGATGATGCCGGGTTCGATGCGCGCGGCGATATCCGCCTGCGCCGCGATGGCGCGTTCGATCTCCGCCAGCTGCGCGGCTTGCACGGCCGCGCTGATCCGTCCGTGCTTCACCCCCAGGGCAAGCGCAAAGGCATACAGCGCGTACAGCACGGCGAGATACTCGGTCAGGTTCAGGAAACAGCGGCCGTAGTGCGCCGGAAGGTCCGGCACCTCGCTGACCGGCCGGTGCACGACCAGATCCGCCTGACGCGCGAGGGCCCCCGTCAGACTGCCCGTGATGCCGAGCGTCGTGGCGCCGCGATCCTTGGCGAGCAGGACCGTTTCGCGGGCACGCGATGAGCTGCCCGAATTCGAAACGCTGATCACCAGGTCGCGCGGCGTCAGGAGCGCCGTCTCATAGCGCGCGAGTTCCATCGCCGTCTTGGCCTCGGTCGCGATCCCGGTCCAGCGCCTGAAGGCGGGCGCGACGCTGAGCGCGGCGAACAGGCTGTCGCCGGAACCTCCAATCAGAATGTGTTCCGATCGGACGATCCGTTCGTCGCGCACGGCGGCTGCGACGTGCTCCCCCACGACGCTTCGAAGTCTCGGCAGATCGAGCGAATGGTTGACCGCATAGGCCACGTCGGAGGCGAAAGTCTGGCCAGGTTTGTAGGGATTCATGTGTCAATTCTCCAATGGAAAGTTGATTCTTAATCAGATAGATGGCAGGCGACCCAACGGCCCGGCGCCGTCTCACGCAGCGCCGGCGGCTCCGAGCGGCAGCGCTCGACCGCTCTGGGGCAGCGCGTGTGGAAGGGACAGCCCGGCGGCGGATTCGCCGGACTCGGGGGCTCGCCGCGCAACGGCGTATAGACGCGTGCGCGTTCGAAGGCCGGATCGGGAACGGGCACCGCGGCGAGCAGCGCTAGCGTGTACGGGTGCTTGGGGTTCGCGTAGAGCTCCCTCGTCGGCGCGAGCTCGACCACTTGTCCCAGATACATGACGGCCACGCGATCAGAGATCTGCCGCACGACGCTCAGATCATGCGAAATGAACAGATAGGTGAGCGCGAAACGCTCCTTGAGGTCCTGGAACAAATCGATGATCTGACCCTGCAATGATGTGTCGAGCGCGGACAGCGCTTCGTCCGCGACGATGAAGTCCGGCTGGCAGGCGATGGCGCGCGCGATGCAGATTCGCTGCCGTTGACCGCCGGAGAATTCATGGGGGCGGCGGGCGGCGACGGATGAGTCGAGTCCCACCATCCCGAGGCACTCGGCGACGCGCTCGCGCAGCGCGCGGCCCCGCGCAAGCCCGTGCACGAGCAACGGCTCGGCGATCGCGGAACCCACGCTGAGGCGCGGATTGAGCGAGCTGAACGGGTCCTGAAACACCATCTGGAAATGCCGGCGCAGGCTGCGCAGCGCGCCGCCGCCAATACCAGTGATGTCGCTGCCTCGAAACGCGACCGTCCCGGAGGTGGGCGTGATGGTGCGCACGAGGACGCGGGCGAGCGTGCTCTTGCCCGAACCGCTCTCACCGACGAGCGCAAGTGTTTCTCCCGAGCGGATATCGAGGTCGACGCTGCGCAGCGCCTGCACCGGCCTCTCCCGCGCGCCCAGCGGCAGCAGGCTGCGGCGGTGATAGGTCACCGTAATCCCGCGTGCGCAGAGCAGTGCTGCCGGGGTGCTCACGAGCCCGCACCCGGAGCGCTGTCGTCATCGAGGGCCCAACATGCCGCTCGCGTGTCGCCTCCGTACACTTTGAGGACGGGTGCGACCGAGCGGCACTGGTCCCTGGCTTCGGCACAGCGCGGCGCAAACGGGCACCCTGCCGCTTCCGTGTCGGCGGCGGTGAGCGGAACCGACGGCGTCGCCCGATTCTGCCGTGGCGCATCCTGGCGGATGCTGCCGAGCAGGGTCCGCGCGTACGGATGCCGGGGCGCAGCAAACAGCTTTGCGGCCGGTGCGTCCTCCACCACCCTTCCGGCGTACATGACGAGGACGCGGTCGGCGATCCTCGCCAGAAGCGCGAGGTCGTGAGTCACCCAGATCACCGTCAATCCCTTCTCGCGCTGCAGGCGCTGGATCAGGCTCACGATCTCGGCTTGCACGGTGACATCGAGGGCAGTCGTCGGTTCGTCGGCGATGAGCAGGCGCGGTTCCCCGGCGAGCGCCATCGCGATGGTCACTCGTTGCCGCATGCCGCCGGAAAATTCGTGTGGGTACTGCCGTAGACGCAGACTGGGGTCGGGAATTCCGACGCTGGCGAGCAGATCGACCGCGCGCCGTTGCGCATCCGCGGCGGATGATTGGAAATGTCGGCGGATGACCTCAGTGATCTGGCGGCCGACGGTGAGGACGGGATTGAGCGCGGTCAAAGGGTCCTGAAATACGACCGCCATCTCACGGCCGCGGATCTGAAGCAGAGCCGTCGGGGACAGGCTAAAAAGATCCCGGCCATCGAAGGACGCGCGAACGGCCCGCGCCTCGGCGCCCCGCGGCAGTAGGCGCAACAGCGACAGCATCGTCAGCGTCTTGCCGGATCCCGATTCCCCGACGATGCCGAGCGCCTCGCCGCGCTCGACTTTGAACGACACGTCGGTCACGACTTGCTTGCCGTGACCGGGACGGCCGAAGGCAATCGAGAGTCCCTCGACGTCAATAATAGTTGGGCTCATCGCACGCCCCTCGGCGTCGAGAATACTGGCGCTCATCGTACGCCCCTTGGATCGAGCAGTTCGCGCAGCCCCTCGCCAAACAGGGTTACGCCAAGCACCGTGACGCCGATGGCGATCCCCGGTACCGTGGCGATCCACCAGGCAGTGAGCAGGTAGTCCCGACCGTCGTTCAACATGGTGCCCCACGAGGGCGTCGAGGGATCGAGACCGACGCCGAGGAAGCTCAAGCCCGCTTCGGTGAGGATGGCGAGCGCCATGGAGAAACTTCCGACGACGCAAATCGGCGAAAGCGTGTTCGGCAGAATGTGAATGAACAGTACACGGAGCGTGCCGGCACCCGTCGCGTGCGCGGCCTCGATGTACCCCTGGTTCTTGATCGAGAGCACCTGAGCGCGAACGATGCGCGCGTAATTGACCCAGGTCCCGAGTGCGAGCACGAGCACCACCGCCAGAGTACCTCCGCCGAGTGCACCGAGCAGGAAAATCGCCAACAGCAAGAACGGAAACGACAGTTGAACGTCGATGAGCCAGGCGCTCAATGCCTCGACCCAGCCACCCCAGTAGCCGCTCAGGCAGCCGACGAGGCTGCCGAAGACGGCGCTGATCAGGACGGCCAGGAACCCCACGGTGAGCGACAGCCGGCTGCCGTAGATGAGCCGGCTGAGGACATCCCGCCCCACCGAATCGGTGCCGAGCAGGTGCAGCGCCGTTCCGGCATGAGCGGCCGACGCGACTCTCGACAGCGGCGGCAACAGGCGGGCCGTCGGGTCGACGTCGACCGGGCTGAAGGGCGCCAGCAGGGGTGCCGCGAGCGCGACGACGATGACGAACGTCAGCAGGATGAGCCCGACACGGGTCTGCGGTGACCGATACAGCAGGGTCAGAGCCTTCATCCGCGGCCCCTCACACGAGGATCGATCCAGGCATAGAGCAGGTCGACCGTGAGATTGATCGCGACGAAGCCCGCGGCGGTCACCAGGACGCAGCCCTGGACCACCAGAAAGTCGCGCTGCAGGACTGCATTGACGGCCATCCGTCCCAGTCCGGGCCAGGCGAACACGGTTTCGATGATGAACGCGCTGCCGACCATGTCGCCGAACTCGAGCCCCGCCTGGGTGACCAGCGGCAGCATCGCATTCTTGACGGCATGCCCGAGAAGGACCTGCCGTTCGGTCAAACCCTTGGCGCGGGCGGTGCGGATGTAGTCGGAGTTCAGGACATCCAGCATGCCGGCACGCACCAGGCGCGCCATCCGTCCGAGGGTTGGCAGCGCGAGGGTGATCGCCGGCAAGATGAGGTGCGCCAGGTCGCCGGATCCCGATACGGGCAGGATCCGCCAATGCACCGCAAACAGCAGCACCAGCATGAGTCCCAGCCAGAAGCCGGGCACCACCTGTCCAAGGATCGACAAGCCCGCGACGGCGTGATCCACGACCCGGTCCCGATTCAGTGCGGCGAGAATGCCGAGCGAGAATCCAAGAATGATGGCGGTGGCGAAGGCGGCGCCGGCCAGCTCGAGGGAATTGGGCAATCGCAATCGGATCAGCTGACCGACGGCGATGCGTTGACGATAGGAGATTCCGAGGTCTCCCCGCAGGGCGTTGCCGACATAGCTGGCGTACTGCGCGAGCACCGGTCGATCGAGTCCGAGCGAATGACGCAAATCCGCCTTTTGTTGGGCAGTTGCGTCGCTGCGAACCATCAGCAGCACCGGATCACCGCTTGCGTGGCCGATGATGAAGGTGAGAAACGAGACTCCTAGAAGCACCGTTGCAGCGCGTAGCAGCTTGCCGATCGCGAATGAGAACATGGCCGAATGAATGTGCCGCCGCGCTTAAGTTCGCGGCTTGGCGAGATAGATTTCGACGTAGTCATCGGGGCGCAACTGATAATCGATGCGGTCGGAGAGTCCCGCGTAAACCGCCGCGCGCCACAGAAAAATCCAATAAGCGTCATTCCATACGATCTTCTGGGCTGCGTCCGTGAGCGCCTTGCGTTTGCCCTCGTCGTATTCGGTGCTCGCCCGATGAACGAGGTCGTCATACTGCGGATTGCAGTAGCCGCTCGCGTTGTCTTCCTGCTTGCAAGTGAAGATCACCAGTTCCACGGACGGGTTGATCAGCGCCGCCCAGCCGGCGAAGAAGATGCCGTCGAAGGATTGGTCGGAGAGCTTGCGGCGGAAGTCATTCCACTCATCCGCGTGCAGCTTGGTGCGGATCCCCACCGCGTTCAGAAAGCCGGCGACGGTCTCGGAGGTGTCCTTGTCCTGGCCCCAGAAGGGGGAGAAATCGATGTCCAGATCGAAGCCTTGGCTGTAACCGGCTTCGGCGAGGAGCTGACGCGCCAGGTCCGGGTGGTAGCCATACGGCGCCAGCGTCGGATCGGCATTGGGCGGATTCACCACGCTCGCCAAAGGCACGGTCGAGCCGTGCATCAGGGTCTTGATCATCGTCGGGACGTCGATCGCGTAATTCATGGCCCGGCGGACGCGCGGGTCGCGAAGCGCGGCCAACTTCGAGTTCTGCGAGATGCCGAAGTGCACCTTGCGCAGTCCCAATGCTTCGACCGGTCGGGAGTGGGCGGTCTTCGCCTGACCGATCGTGTCGGGTGAGAGCTCGAGAGCCAGGTCGATGTCGCCCGTCGCCAGGCCGTTGAGGCGCGCGCTCACATCCGGCACAACCTTGAATATGACGTCCTTGAGCGCCGGCGCCGCGCCGAAGTATTCCCGATTGGCCGTGAGTGTCAGGTGATCGCCCGGCGTCCACTCCACCAGCTTGTAGGGGCCCGAGCCGACCGGGTGGGTGTTCAGGTACGCCGCATCGTGCGACGAGTAGTATTCCTTCGGTGCGATGAACGCCTCCTCCAGCCAGTAGAGCATGGTAACGCTCGGCCGCTCGGTCAGCAGATCGATGGTGCCATCGTCGACCACGCGCACCTCCTTCAAGGTGGTCTGAGCCCAGAGCTGCTGCACCGAGCTGAACGGCGGCTTGTTCATGCGATCGAAGCTGAATTTCACGTCCGCAGCGGTGAATGGCGAGCCATCCTGAAATTTGACGCCGCGGCGCAGGTGAAAGCGCCAGGTCAGATCGTCAATCCGCTCCCAGGAGGTCGCGAGCCGCGGCAGATCCGCACCGTCCGGTCCGCGCCGGACCAGGCTGTCGAATAGCGACCAAATCACGCTTCCCGTCGGGTGGTTGGAGTCCAGCAGATGAGGGTCGAGGCTCGACACATCGCTGACCGAAGCGATGACATAGGTGTTGCTTGCCTTGGTACCACAGGCAACTTGCGCGGCCGCCGCACCCACCAGCAACAGCGCCAGTGCGAATCGCCGGGAGGGTGGGCGCTCGGGGGATCTCTGCCATCGTCGAGGCGTCATGAATCGGACTACTTTCCGGCAGCGACCGAGTTTCGTCAATGGATGCTCCGTAGCCGGATCATTATGCCCTACTGGAATTTCGCCTGAAAGCTGAGGCCGACCGTGCGCGGGCGCAGCGTGTAGCCTTGGATCTCTCCATCGATCAACGGCGACTGCAGGATCGTCCTGTCGTCGAACAGGTTCTTGGCAAAGAGCGCGATTTCGAATTTGCCGACGTTGACGCCGGCGCTCAAATTGACGACCGAATAGGCCGGATTGATGTAGCTCGGATTCGGGGCGCTGGCAGTCGATATGACGTAGCTGCCGAAGGACTTCCCCGTGTATTCGTAGTCAGTCCTCACGAATCCCTGCACCGAACTCGTCACTTGCCAGCCGTAGTTCGCGATCACCGAGGCGGTGTACTCCGGTGTGTAGAGGACGTCCTGGCCGACCGCGGCGGTCAGGGAATTGGTCGAGCTGGTGATGTAGGCATGTTCGCCGCCCAGGTTCACGCCGAGCGTGAGACCCTGGATCACCGGCGGCTTGTAGCGGACTTCGACCTCGCTGCCGATGGCTTTTGCGTCGCCGACGTTGGCGTTGAAGGCGCCGCCGCAAATTGGGATGGTGATGGTCTGCTGAATGGCCGTCCAATCGATATAGTAGACGTCCGCGTTCACCGACAGGGTCTTGTCGAACAGCAGCGTCTTGGTGCCGAACTCATAGCTCCACAGATGATCGGGGCCGTAGGTCTCGGGTGCGTTCTTGTCGCCCAGCTGGAGCAGACCGGCGACACAGGCCACGTTGGTGTTGGGGCTGGTCGCACCGCCCAGGCGAAAGCCCTTGCCCGCCGAGGCATACAAACTCGCCTGCGAGTTCAAATCGTAGGTGATCGTGACCTTGGGCGTCGAGGTGGAGAAGTTTGCGGTTTGTTGGTATGCGGTCCCGTTGGTGCCGGCGTTGCCGTATTCGAAGTAGCCCGCACCGAACTCGGTCAATGACTCTTTCGCCTTCACGTAGCGATCGCCCAATCCCACATGCAGCTTCGAGGTCACGTCGACGTCGATTTGCCCGAACACCGCGTATTGCGTGACATTGTTGTGATCGTCCACCGTATACACGAGGTCATTGGCCCATTCGTGCGGATTGTACGACGGAGTTCCGATGGTCGGATTCATCAAGGGATCGGCGTTGATGTTATAGCCGTAAATGTTCTGGAATGCGGCGCTGAAGCCGGGGATGGTTTCGTAATCAAGATGCGACCACTCCTGATCCGACGCGAAGACTCCCGCGACCCAATGAATCCGTTTCTGATCCGCGGGCGAGGACAGGCGCAATTCCTGCGTCCAGGTATTGAAGTGATCGGTGAAATCCACCGGCGAGGCGAGGTTGCCGAGAATGTTGTTGTTCTCGGCGATGTGATCCGAATACGGCGGCACCCCGGCCCCATCGAGGGTGAACTGCGCAATCGGCACCGAGTTGTAGTAGGTTCCGTCCGCCTGGCGCAGGACCCGGCGGCCGACATAGCTCGTGATGCTGGTCAGATCGGCGAATCCGAGGCCCTTCTTCACCGTCAGGCTGGGCACGAACAAGTCGTCCCGGTATCATCGAGGCTCATGTGCTGATAGAGAAGAGCCGGGGTCACCGTGAAATCTTCCGAAATGGTCCAAAGGCCTTTGACGTTGATGGCGTAGTTGGTGTCGGAGTTCACGCCCCGGGCGAGCAGGGCGCCAGCCGTTGCCGTACCCGCGGCCAGCGAGCCATCCAGCGCGTAATGGTCGATGTAGCCGCTGTCCTGACCAAATTCGGCCGATACGCGCAGGGCGAACACATCCTCGATCACGGGAATGTTCAAAGTACCCCGATCATCGTAGTTGACGCCACCATGCTCGGTATAGGACACCTCCTGCCTGAAGGATCCGCTGAAGCTGTGGGAATCCGGTTGATTGGTGATATAGCGTACGGTGCCGCCTTCGGAACTCGCGCCATAGAGCGTTCCCTGCGGCCCGCGCAGGACCTCGATCCGCTCGATGTCGAGCAGCCTCGGCGAGGCGGTTCCCTCAAAGCCGGTGATGGTGAGGATTGGAACCTCGTCGATGTAGGTGCCGACGGTCGGATTGCCGACGGTCGAGCTGACGCCGCGAATGGTGAGGTTGTCCTGTCCCGGCCCGTTGGGTCCGTTGTTATGGGCGGCGAAGGAGACACCCGGCACGATGCGCGAGATGTCTTCGGCGTCTTCGATGTGCAGATCGGCGATTTCCTGAGCTTCCACGACGCCGATGCTGACGGGCACGTCCTTGGTGTCCTGGGCTCGCTTGTTGGCGGTGACCACGATCTCCGAGAGAGCCGAGTCCTCATCCGCCGCGGTGCTGGTGGTGGCGGCGAACGCCATGGGCCCGGCGAAATTGAGGGCGGCGAGCAAAGCGCCCACCCACCATGGGCCAAGGCCGGACGCACGGGCCGGCGGCAGCGGTGCAGCAATTTCGAGCAATTGCGGCAAAAGCTTCAGTGTGTCGGAGGATGACCGCATATTACTTATTCTCCCCTGTGGCGGCTTGTTGACGGCCGCTGCCTTCTGTATGCGCCGCCGATGGCTCCGGCCCGAGGGCCCGCCACTGAGGAAGCGCGTGCATCGAACCTAGCAGAGAATGGACAATCTTGTCCACTATTGTAAACAATGAATTTCGTGAAATTCCCCCAGGAGACCAATATATTCCGCAGCCTATTCATTCTGTACCCGGCATTTTTCTCGATATCAGTCGAAGGAAATAGGCAACAAAGTGACTATAGATTGTTAACAATGTAGTGGTAAGCTGTCGTCATGGACGGCCTGATCTCCAGTGGAAGGCGAGAGTTTCCGTGCGCAGCGCCTGGATAGGCGACAATGCGCAGGAGAGAACCGGATGAGTTTCGGTCGGCCTGTCGGTATCATCCAGCGCGATGCCGCGCATAGAAACCCGTGAGATCGAGGATGCGAGGGTGGCACAGGTGACGTTGAAAAAAACGCGGTCAAACGGTCGAGCCGCCGAGGCTGAGAAGCTCGGGGGCGGGAAATCGCCTGAATCGCAAATCTATCTCAAGATCCACGCGGCGATCGCCGGGCACCGGCTGCAGCCGGGTTCCAGACTCGTCGAGGATCAGCTGAGCGAGGTATTCGGCGTCAGCCGCATGCGGATTCGGTCTGTCCTGCATGCGCTGGCGCGCGACAAGGTGGTGACGCTGCAGCGAAATCGCGGCGCCGTCGTGGCCTATCCGACGGTAAAGGAAGCGAAAGAGGTTTTCGCCGCCCGCCGCCTCATCGAAGTGGCCATGGCCCGCGATGTCGTTCGTGCGGCCGACGAGAAGGCGCTGAAGCGATTGAAGGCTCACATCAAGAAGGAGGAGCAAGGCGAGCGAAGCCACGATCGCGCGCTCGAGCTGCGCTCGTCGCATGAGTTCCACACCTTGCTCGCGGAAATCGTCGGCAATCGCGTCATCATCGAATTCCTGCGCGAGCTGATGGCACGATCATCCTTGATCACCGCGATCTACGAGAGGCCGAACGTCAGCAGCTGCTCGCATTTGGCGCACGCAAATCTGATCAAGTGCATCGAGCGGCGGGACGCCCCCGGACTTGCCGCGGCGATGCTGCAGCATATCGACAAAATCGAAGGCGACCTCATGCTGTTCGAGCGCGAGGAGTTCGTCACCGATCTGAAGACCGCGTTCGCGGATTCGTAGCGGCCCGTACGCGTCGCCAACCGATGTCGCCCAAGAATCAGAGCTATCCGCGCGACATGGTGGGATACGGGCGCGACCCGCCGCATCCGCGTTGGCCGGGAGCGGCGCGCATCGCTCTGCAATTCGTGCTCAATTTCGAAGAGGGTGCCGAGAGGAACGTGCTGCACGGCGATACATCCTCCGAGGTGTTTCTGTCGGATATTGTCGGCGCCCAGGCGTTCCCAACGCGCCATATGAGCATGGAGTCGTTGTACGAGTACGGTTCGCGCGCCGGTCTTTGGCGCGTATTGCGGGCGTTCGAGCGGTACCGCCTGCCGCTGACCATTTTTGCGGTCGCTGCCGCCATCCAACGGCACCCGGAAGCGGCGGCGGCGTTCAAGCAACTCGGCCATGAAATAGCCTGTCATGGATTGCGCTGGATCTCCTACCAAGAGGTCGATGAGGCAATCGAGAGATCGCACGTGGCCGAAGCGATCGCGATCCTTCGCGATACCTTCGGCGAGGCGCCCCTTGGCTGGTACACCGGACGGGACAGTCCGCAGACGCGCCGCTTGGTGGTGGAGCACGGCGGGATGGTGTATGACGCGGACTCCTACGCCGATGATTTGCCGTACTGGACCCGTGTGCTGATCGGAGGCGAGAGCGATCGGCATGAGGTGCCCCACTTGGTGGTTCCCTATGCGCTCGATACCAACGACATGCGGTTCGCCACCGTCCAGGGGTTTAATTCCGGGGCGCAATTCTTCGACTACCTCAAGGGCGCCTTCGACACGCTGTATCGCGAAGGTGACCCCAACGGGCTCAATGCACCGAAGATGCTCTCCATCGGCTTGCATTGCCGGCTGGCCGGGCGGCCCGGACGAGTTGCGGCGCTCGAGCAGTTTCTAGAGTATGTGCTCAAACACGACGGCGTCTGGATCTGCCGGCGGATCGACATTGCGCGACATTGGGTGGCCACACATCCGTATGCAGGCGTCGGATGAGCACGCTCAGGGTGCGATGGGCTTTATAACGACGGGTGAATGAACGTTCATGGATCACGAATACGCAGATCTGATGCGGCGACACATCAATTTGGCCGATGAACGGCTCGGCGCAGCGGTGCTGTATGCCACCGACGAGTTCTTCGGCGCGAAGGAGCGCATGTTGAGCCCGGGCGAGCCGGAGTGGCGCGCCGGGGTCTACGATGCGAACGGCAAATGGATGGACGGCTGGGAGACCCGCCGACGCCGCAGTCAGGGCCACGATCATTGCGTGCTGCAGTTGGCGGCGCCGGGCAGGCTCGTCCTGCTGGACATTGATACCCGGCACTTTACCGGCAACTATCCTCCCAGCGCCTCGGTGCAGGCATGCCGCTCGTCGGGGGTACCCGATGATCAGACGGTATGGACTGATCTGCTGCCGTGCTCATCCCTCGAGGGCAACCAACACAATTACTTCGAACTGAAGTCTTCGGACATATGGACTCACCTCAAGCTCAATATCCATCCCGACGGAGGAGTCGCACGGCTGCGTGCATACGGGACGGTCTACAGAGAGTGGACGAATGAGTCTGCCGGCAAGACCGTCGATCTGCTCGCGGCCTTGAATGGCGGCCGCGCGTTGGCCTGCAGCGACGAGCATTATGGCTCGATGTGGAATCTACTATTGCCGGGCCGTGGCGCGAGCATGGCGGACGGTTGGGAAACCCGTCGGCGGCGCGAGCCTGGAGCCGATTGGGTCATTCTGTGCCTGGGTCATCCCGGCCGCATCCAGCATATTGAAATCGATACGGCCCACTTCAAAGGCAACTTCCCGCATCAAATATCCATCAACGCCGCTTTGCTTCGCAACGTACAGGATGCGGATCTGATCAGCCAATGTCTCTTTTGGCCCGTGCTGCTGGAATCACAGCTCCTGCAAGCGGACCACGTCGTTCAGTTTCGAACAGAATTGCAGGATATCGGGCCCATTTCGCACGTGCGGGTCAACATTCATCCGGACGGCGGCCTCGGCCGAGTCCGACTGTTCGGACGGCCTGAGCGCGCATGAGCTCGAGGCTATGAGCGATATTGTTCTACGAGCGACCGCGCTGACGGCCGAGGCATTCGCTCCGTTCGGCGACGTGATCGAGACGGCAGGCAGGGATTCGCGTTGGATCAATGAGGAGACATGCCGCCGTTTCGACGATTTGGCGCATGTGGACGTCGGTGAAGCCGGCGGCCGGCCTCTGCTCAGCATCTTCGAAGCGAGCCCGCGCGCATTGCCCCTGAGAATTTCCATGCTCGAACGACACCCAATGTCCAGTCAAGCCTTCTATCCGCTGCAGGCACAGCCATTCCTGGTGGTCGTCGCCCCCAATGGTCCGGTGCCTGATGCAAGCGGCATCCGGGTGTTCCTGAGTTCAGGCAGCCAAGGCGTGAATTATCGCCGCAATACCTGGCATCATTCGTTGATCGCGCTCGAGCGCAAATCGACGTTTCTCGTCGTCGATCGCGGCGGTCCGGGCGAAAACTGCGAGGAGATGGCGGTAAATCCAGTCGTGTTCGTCACCGGTCAAATCCGTTAGACGCCGAAACACAGCTCCCGCCTGGTGTCAGATCGCAAAGACCAGCAAGATCGCACCAGCACCGATCAACGCCAGCACCCATACCAGGTCAAGATTGATCCAGCCACGCCGCAGGAACGCAAGTCCCACCCACTCGTAGACCGCGATCGCAATGGCACCGGCAACCGCCAACATCACAGCCGTATGAACGGTGACGGCGGCGAGCGCAGTAACGGCAGAGCCGCCAACCGCGGCCGCAACCGCCATGTGTGCATGGTCGTGATGCAGGATTCCGATTGGTATTCCCAGCAGCACCGGCAGGAGCATGAGGCCCGCACCATGCGCCGTTGCCATCAGAAATGACCATAGCACCAGATCGGCGGCGCCGACCTGCATGCCGACTCGGACGCGGTGGCGAGCGAGCAGACGATACAGACCAAAGGCGATGAGTGTGACTGCTGCGCCGATTTGCAGCACCACGGGGTCGACCAAGGCGCGCAGCGCGATGACTGCACAGACGACGAGCGCGACCGACAACGCGTGCCCGGCGGCGATAGGCAACAGCGACCACAGCACGGCCCCACGGCTCTTGCGTTGCAGACCGAGCGCCACAGCGAACAACCAGCCCATCGCCGGATTGATTCCGTGGAAGGCGCCCAGCCCGGCGAGCGTGAGCCATGGCCACGCCGTCGTCACGGCCGGCAAGGTGAGGCAGCGTCCGGACTATACCGCGGCGGCGCGCCGGTCACGGATAACAGAACGTATCCGAGGACGAATCGCCGCCTTCCAGGCGGATTTGATGCGTGCGATAGCCGTCTTCGGCCGGTAGGAAGAAGTCCGGATCGAGCTTCAAGCCACCGTTGGGCTCCGCGTCGCACTTCACCATCCAACCTTTGATGCCGGCGGGATAGAACTGAGCGTCCCAGGCGCGATAGAGTCCGTTGGTGAAGTAGACACGCCGACCATCGCGGCTCACTTCCACCATCTGCGGGCCGCCGTTGACCGGCCCGGCGGCCGGGTGCGGCGAGCGCTTGACGATGCCGCCGAGGCGCACCGAGCCGGTAAGCTTCGGATTGTGTGGGTCCGATACGTCATACTGACGCATCTCGCCCGTACCCCAACAGGAAACATAGAGAAAGCGGTCGTCAAGCGAGAGGTTGATGTCGGCGATCAGTGGGGGCACCGCCTTGAACCCCTGCAGCAGCGGCGGGAGTTGCTCCGCCTCGGCCGGCTCTGCCGGAATCTCGATAACCTTCTTGACCGCCCATTGACCGTTGGGGCGGTGCCACAGCCATACGGAGGCGGACAAGTCCTTGAGGCTGATCACCACGCCGATGAAGCCATATGTCTTGGTCGGATCGCGCGCCTGCCGCAGCTCGAGAATCAACTGCTGCTCGGCGCCGAGATCGATCGCCTGCAGATGTTTACGCCGCCGCAAGTCCCACACATGCACCTGATGCCCGTACTTCGAGTTGAGCAGCAGTTCCGGCACGAGCCCATTTTCGATCATGTTGGGCGTGCCCCATTCGCTCGTGATCTGCACGTCATGGCCCAGATGCCACGCGAAATCGTAGGCGAGGTACTGAGGCCCGCGATCCATCTCCCAGCGGCCGAGCACATCAAATGCATCGTGGTCGAGCATGAAGATTCCACCCGGGCCTTCACCGTTGGGTGCACCCAGAGCGCTCACATAGATGCCTTCCGGTCCGCAGTGCAGCGTGTGGGGACGCGAGTATCCCGCCCGCTTGTGCACCTCACCGGGCTCGATCACCTTGACGAGCTTCGGGGCGCGCGGATCGGGTTTGGTGTCGAGGACATGGATGCGCGAGGAGCGCAGCCCGGGCACGATCAGATAGCGCCGCTCGACATGCGGATGCGGCGCGTAGGGACAGAGCGCGGTGCTGCAGGCGTTCCAGCCAAAGTGATGCAACTCATCGCCCGCATTAGGCATCGGAGTTCGGCCGATGAGCTTGCCATAGGTCGCTGACCTGGGATCGAGATCGACCACGCCGAGTGCATCGGGCTTGTCGCCGGCCACATGCAAGATGGCGACATAAGCGAGCTTCTCCGGCGTGGCCTGCATGGCCATGCGCGCGGAGGGATAGAACGTCGGATCGGGTTTCCAGGTCACCTTGGTGCCCTCTCAAGTGGATGAATCCAGGTCCCGCAACTGATCGCGCTGCGTGACTGCTCGATAATCCGTCCAACCGGCGTATGCCGTTATAGCTTATGCCCGTATCGTAGTCACTGCAAAGCAAGCATGGGAAAACCCGCTGCAGCACGAATACAGGTACCGCGAACGACAGGATGGCCTCGCTGCCTTTTGTGCACTGCAAATACGAACTAATGTCGCCGGCTTGATCACCGGTGTATTCCCCCTGACAAGCGCACGACTTCATGCATGATGCGTGTTTCGATGGAGCGAGCAATGAAATTGAACGAAGTGACTGATTCGCCGGATACCGGTATCACCGCCGTTGTGTTCGATCTTGGCGGGGTTCTGCTCGACTGGAATCCACGCCGTGTGTATCGCGGGCTCTTCGGCGACGACGTCAAAGGCATGGAGCGGTTCCTGGCCGAGGTGGTCGGTCCGGATTGGAACGAGCGGCAGGATGCCGGCCGTTCCTGGGACGAAGCGACCGCTGAGGCAATCGCGTCGCATCCTGAGTACGCCGCTCTGATCAGGGCCTACCGCGAGCGCTGGGAAGAAATGCTGGGCGACGAGCACACCGACTCGGTTGCCATATTGGACGAATTGAGGGGCACGGGATTGCGCCTGTTTGCCCTCACGAACTGGTCGCAATACACATTTCCTTACGCGCTCGCACGGTATCCATTTCTCCAGTGGTTCGAAGACATTGTGGTCTCGGGAAGGGAGGGCCTAGTGAAGCCCGACCCGGCAATTTACAGGGTCCTGTTGTCGCGATTCGGTATCGAGGCAGGTCGCAGCGTTTTTATCGACGACACGCTGAAGAACGTGGAGGCCGCAAGCCTGCTGGGGTTTCACGCCATCCATTTTTGCAACGCCCTTCAGTTGCGGCGGGACCTCGCAAGTCTGGGCCTCTTGCCGGAACGGGGGGGCAAGGCCGACACATGAGTTCCTGATCCGCCGACGCAACCAGAGTCGCGTGCCTTGACCATCGTACGCAGCAGCGCGCCCGTATGTTCGCGAATGATGCCCTTCAGCAGATCGACGCGGCCCTCATCGATTCTGTTCCAATTCAGTCTCGCGAGCACGCTCCGGCGCGCTGTCTGGAAAACCTGCAGCTGACCGCTCAAGGTCATCGTACGGATGAGCGTCTCCTCGTCGTCGGCCGGGCGGTCGAGCAGCCGGCCGACGATGGTGGAAAGCACGTTCGCAATGCGGGTACTCACATTTTTGTAGACGAACTCGAAACCGGCCCGAGGGCCGTCGCCGGATTGCAGGCGAGCCATGAACAGGCCCCAGTCATTGGTCTCCGGTGTGAACAGGAAATCGGCGTGCCGTTCCTGAATGGCACAGAACGCCTCGATCAACTGAGCGTCGTCCGCATTCTCCACGAGCGCGCGCTCCGCGTCTGCGATTACATCGGACAAGTACTCCCATACGCGCTTTCCAATGTGCTCGACGCATGCGAGATACACGCCCTCCTTGGTGTCAAAATAGTACTGCAACGCGGGGGCATTGACGCCCGCGCCGGCGGCGATATCGCGCGTCGAAGCACCGTCGAATCCCCGCTCGCCGAACAATCTCAGCGCCGCGGTAACGATCCGCGCACGAGTCTCCTCCCCTCGGGCATATCCGCCTTCGACCGCGTGCCGGTGCTTCATAGCGTGCGCCATCGACTTCTCTGAATGTGTTGAATCGCTGAAATCGAAAATATACCAGTTGACATACTTTTTCCAGATGGCATAATTTATACCATTCGGAATAAATGTGGAATACCCTTGGATACTGCCGTCATCGGTGAGAATGTGGAGCAGGTGGGCGCGCCCGCGGCCAAAGCGGGAATGCGCCGACGTACCCTGCTGCTCTCGATAGGGGCGATCTTGCTGGTCGTCGGCGCCCTCTGGGGCCTCCAATGGTGGACGGTCGGGCGCTTCATCCAAAGCACCGACGACGCCTACCTGCAGGCGGACAGCGTGACCATCGCACCGAAGGTGTCGGGCTACGTTGCCGAGGTCTATGTGGCGGACAACCAGTCGGTGATCGCGGGACAGCCTCTGGTACGGCTGGATAAGCGCCAATACCAGGCCGTCCTGGAGCAGGCCGACGCGGCCATCGCTGCGCGCAAGGCCGATATCGAGCGCGGCGCGGCCGAACTACTGCAGCAACAAGCCAATATCGCGCAAGCACGAGCGCAGCTGCAAGGTGCCCGCTCGGGCGAAAGCCATGCCATCGAAGAAGTGAAACGCTACGAGCCATTGGTGGCAACCGGCGCAGAAACCAACGAGAAACTCGCCGACCTGCAGAACGCGCGTGCTCAAGCCGCCGCGACGGTGGCGGCGGATATCGCGGCGGTGCAGGTAGCCGAGCGCCAACCGGCAGCCACCCAGGCGCAAATCGATCAGGCGCGCGCTCAGCTCGAGTCGGCCGAGGCCAGTTTTCGCCAGGCACAGCTCGACACGCAGGACACGGTGATACGCAGCACGCTGTCCGGCCGCGTCGGCGATCGTACCGTTCGGGTTGGGCAGTATGCACAGCCGGGCACGAGGCTCATGACCATCGTGCCGGTGCAGGATGTTTATCTCGCGGCTAATTTCAAGGAAACGCAGATCGGCCTGATGCGCGCCGGGCAGCCGGCGACGATCCACGTCGACGCTCTGCCGGGCATCGACCTGCATGGGTCGGTCGTCAGTTTCTCGCCGGGCACCGGTTCGCAATTCGCCATGTTGCCGCCTCAGAATGCGACCGGCAATTTCACCAAGATCGTGCAGCGGGTGCCGGTGCGGATTCACATCGACGCCGGGCAGGAGACCCGCAATGTACTGGTGCCCGGCCTCTCCGTGACCGTACATGTCGATACGCGCAGCGGCCGAGACTCCGCGAAGCGCCTCCGGCGCGAGAACGCCGGTGGCTGAGCAGGGGGCGGCGCCCGCTGCCCGCCTGCCCTCAGCTGCCGGCGCACTCGCCGCTGGCCTGCAAAACGCCACGCTGGCTGACTGGATTGCGGTAGTTGCCGGGTCTCTCGGCGCGCTGATGGCGACCCTCGATATCTCGATCACGAATTCCGCCTTACCGCAGATTCAGGGCGAGATCGGCGCCACCGGCACCGAAGGCACTTGGATCTCAACCGGCTATCTCATGTCGGAAATCGTGATGATCCCGCTGGCAGCATGGCTGACCCGGGTCTTGGGGCTGCGCTCATTCCTGCTGAGCAACACCATCCTGTTCACGGCATTCTCGGTCATGTGCGGGTTCTCACACAGCTTGCCGCAGATGATCATCGGCCGGATCGGCCAGGGATTCGCCGGCGGAGCGATGATCCCGACCGCGCAAACCATCGTGAGAACCCGGCTGCCGCCCCACCAGATGCCGATCGGCATGACGCTGTTCGGCCTGATCGTGCTCACCGGTCCTCTTCTCGGGCCGGTGCTGGGCGGTTGGCTGGCGGAGAATATCGACTGGAGCTGGTGCTTCTTCGTCAATGTACCCGTTGGGGTGGCCCTGGTGGCGCTGCTGTATGCGGGTCTGCCGAAGAGCGCCGCCGATTGGCATCAATTCGTCAACGCCGACTGGCTCGGAATCGTCGGACTGTCCGCGGGCCTCAGTTCGCTGACCGTCGTGTTGGAGGAAGGCCAGCGCGAGAATTGGTTCGAATCGCCCATGATCGTGTGGCTGAGCATTCTGTCGGTGGTGGGCATCGGCGCGCTGATCGTCGCCCAGCTCATCGCGAAGCGGCCGGTAGTCCGACTCCGCCTGCTCGGCAACAAGAGCTACGCCAGCGTCATATTCATCGTCTTCACGGTCGGCGCCGGACTCTACTGCGTGTCGTACCTGCTGCCGCAATTCCTGAGCAACATCGCCGGCTACAACGCGGAACAGTCCGGCGGCATCATGCTGGTGTCCGGTCTGCCTGCATTCTTGATGATGCCCATATTGCCGCGCCTGTTGACGAAGGTCGACCCACGGCTGATGGTCATAGCGGGCCTGCTATGCTTCGCAGCCAGCTGCATGCTCGATATTGCGCTGACCGCGCAAAGTGTCGGCCACGATTTCTATGCGTCGCAACTATTGCGCGGCGTGGGGCAGATGCTCGCCATGATGCCGTTGAATCAGGCATCCATGTCCGCCGTTTCCAGGGAGGAGGCGGGCGATGCGGCAGGTCTTTACAACATGGCCCGCAACCTGGGCGGCTCGGTTGGCCTCGCGCTGCTCGGCGTGTACATCGACCGACGTAATGCATTCCACGATGCCGTCATCCGGGATTCGCTCACCGCAAATTCGCTGATCGGGCGGGATCACATCGCCGCCACCTCGGCCGGATTCCTTGCGCGGAGCGGCGACAAGGCATACGCGGGCATGCAGTCGCTCATGCAACTGGCCGCAGAGATGCAACAGCAGGCCGCGGTCATCACGTATTCGGAAACCTTCTATGTGCTCGGAGTGGCGTTACTGCTGTGCATTCCAATTGCGCTGTTTCTGCGCAGGCCGAAGCCCGGCGCGGCGCCCGCACAGACGGGTCATTGAGGACCGTTTGATGTCATCCAACTGCCTGGGTTTGCGTTTGAGCATGCTCACGATCGCCGGCACCGCCGCCATCTCGGGCTGTACGCTCGGGCCGAACTATCGCGGCGCGCCCGCGGTCGCACCCGTCGCCGCCCATGCGAGTTCGTTCAACCGCGCACCCAAGGATGTAACAGCGGCTGCGCCGGCTGCTGCTGCGTGGTGGAAGTCGCTCGATGATCCGCAGCTCGGCCGCTTGATCGAGGCGGCGCTGGCCGACAGTCCCGATATCCGCGCCGCGCAGGCACGTTTGCGGCAGTCGCGGGCGGAACTGCACGGACAACAGAGCAACGAATTACCCAAGACGTCCGGAAGCGCTGCGTATTTGCACGCGCATTTGCCGAGCTCTACGCTCAACATCGGATCGGCCAATCTGTACGATCTGGGCTTCGACGCCACGTGGGAGGTCGACCTATTCGGCGGGACCCGCCGCGCCATCGAGGCGGCCTCCGCCGAAGCGTCGGCCGTGGATGCCGATCTGGCCGATACCCACGTACAACTGTCAGCCGAGGTCGCCCAGGCGTACATCGATCTACGTGATGGGCAGCAACGTATCGCCCTGGTACGCGATTCGGTCGAGCTCGAAGAGCGGATTTTGACGCTTACCCAACAGCGCCGCGCGCAAGGCGTTGCATCCGAGCTCGATGTCGAACGGATCCGCACCCAGGTCGAGAACACGCGCGAGACCCTGATTCCGCTCGACGCACAGATTACCGAGTCGCTCGATCAATTGGCCGTTCTGACCGGCCGCGAACCCGGTGCACTCGATACCGAACTGACCACCGCAGGGCCGCTGCCCGCGCCGCCCGCGACGGTTGCGGTCGGCGACCCGGCGGCACTTCTGCGCAAGCGTCCGGACATCCGCGCCGCCGAATGGAGGCTGGTATCGGCGAACGCTCAGATTGGTGAGCATGAAGCCGACTGGTTCCCGAAACTGACGTTGATCGGCGACCTGGGATTCACCAGCTCGGACCCGGGACATTTGCTGCGTTCAAACAACTTTACCTGGGTCGGTGCGCCGCTGCTGCAATGGAACGGATTGGATTTTGGCCGTACGAAGGCGAAGGTGGACCAAGCCAAAGCGGGATTCGACGAGGCCGAAGCCAAGTACGAGAGCACCGTTCTGGGCGCACTGCGCGATGCCAATGTGGCGCTGTCGCGCTATGGACATCAGCGCGATAATGTCGTGAGTTTGCGCAATGTCGAGACCTCGGCAATCCGCGCGGCGACGCTCACGCAGCAACGCTATCGTGCGGGAACGTCTTCGGCTTTGGATTGGCTCGATGCTGAGCGGACGCGCTTTTCAGCACAGCAGAACCGGATCGCAGGCGACGCCGACTTGATCAAAGACTACGTCGCTCTGCAGAAGAGTCTAGGGTTGGGGTGGCTGCACGACTGATTGGGCGCGGTCAGTCAACACGCCGGTCAATCGTCAGCTGCACCGGCTCCGTTTGGCTGGTCGTCATGGCGGCCGACAAGGTTTGAAGGTCCCCGGGCTGGGCCATTGCGTTACCGGATTTCGAAATCCGGGCGCCGAGAACGACCTGGGGGAACTGGGACAGGGTCAGATTCGGGAGCATGCCCATCCCGTCAGTGAGGGTCACGCTGGCGGGCAATTGAGAGGCCGTCAGCCGCATGATGGCGAGCGGCATCGCAGGGCCTTGGGCTGCTTTGGCAAACACGAACACCGTGTCCTTCGGTCCCACCTGGTCTTTGAATTTCGGATTGAGCGCCACTTTCACCGTGATCCGAGCGGTGCTTTGCGGCTCATCGCCGCACTCCGAGGAACCCTCCGCTCCCGGCACCGGGCAGGACTGTGGCGCCGTGCCGTCCGTCATCGGCGGCTCAGGGTTCGGCGTCCCGGCGGCCGCATATTCCGCGGCCAGGGCCGTGTCACCCGGAGCGGCTTCGACCGCGTGCCGGAATGCATCGCGTGCCTGCGCATACTGCTGCATCGCCTTGTATGTACGCCCCAAGAGCGCCCAACCTTCGGCGTCGTCCGGATGTTGCTGAAGCTTGGCCGCAAGCTTGGCAATCGCCGCCTGCATATCATCCCCATGGTCGATGGGCGGCGCAGTGCCGCTGCCGACGGCCGCGTGGGTGTGGTCAAGGTGTTCCGTGTGCGGGGATCCCCACCAGTGATACATGGCCGTTGCCGCGAGCGGCACGCAGACCAGCACCGCGACTCCCGTATAGATGCCCGGCCGCGCTCCTCTTCGTTCAAGATCGACCGTTGCCACCAGCAGTTCATCAATTGCCGCCTGCAGCGGCGCGGACTGCGCCTCGTTGAGCGCTCGAAGCTTCCCGGCGGCTTCCCGAACCCGGCCCATGCTTTTGGCGGCGCCCCGCTGCAGGGGCCACAACACCAGCAACAGCGCCGCGATCAGCATGACACCGGCTGTTACGAAAAAAATCGGCGTCATTGCGCGTACCTCTTCACAGACTCTTCGCCGGCGGTAGAGAGCTGAGCCACGCCGCTATGGCCTGCACAGAGTCATCGTCAAGCGTGCGCGCGACGTTGCTCATGATGAAATCGCTGGTGGTGTCGTGGGGCAGACCCATCCGGAAGTTTGTCAGCCGGGAGACCAGGTACGGCGAGTACTGGCCGCGAAGTACCGGGTAGACCAAATAAGGTCCCTTGTCGACGGCCGTGCCTCTTGCCTCCGCGCCATGGCACCCCTGACAAGGCGGGATCCCCCTGGCCGGGTCGCCGGTCCGGAATAGTCGTTCACCCTTCTCAGGACCGGCTGTCGGCTCAGGATTGACTGCCGGCGTCGTCGACGCCGCAGGCTGAGGTTCCTGAGACGCGAAGAACGCGGCAAGATTGCGCATGTCGTTGTCGCTCAACGGAACCACCAACGCAGTCATCGGTGACTTCGAATAGTAAGGATCCTTGGCGCTCGCTCGCTTGAAAGTCAGAAGGCGGTGGTACAAATAATCGGCGCGTTGCCCGGCCAATCGCGGAAAGATCGGCGCGATGGAAGTGCCGTTCTCTCCATGACAGGCGAAACACACCTTGGCTTTCGTTGCGCCGGCAGCCGCGTCGCCGTGAATCGGCTCGACGTTGCGAAGGTCCGTATAGTGTGAAGCGGCCGAGGCGAGACCGGCGCTGAAAATCATGCCGAGAGCACACAGCCTGACCCCGGCGCAACGAATGCGGTATTCGCGCTTCATCGACGCTTCCCGAAAAAATTAATCTCGCCGCTCACAGTTTGACTCTCACCAAGACGCCGACGAGGTTCTCGCTGTAGCTCTGCGGGCCGCCATCGGTATACAACGTATTGCCGACCGTGAGTCCCTGGCTGAACCCATTGTACTGCCAATCGGCGATGCTCCCTCTTTCGTACTTGTCGTATATACGCAGCGACGCACGCTCGCTGAGCTGAATGGTCGCGCCGGCGGTCACCGAGTTCACCCGGTAAGTCATCGCCGGGAAACTGCCCGTGCCCGTGCCCGTGAATTCGTTCGAATATTCGAAGGCGCCCGGTGACGCTGCGCTGTAGTCGATCGTGCCGCGTGAATAGATGTAGCTCCATGCCAGATCGAAGGTGGTGCGGTCGATGCGGTGGCGGGCGGTCAGCCCGGCCGAATAGTTGCGCTCACCTTCGGTGCTCCACCACTGATTGGCGGTGGGATAGAACGGACAGCCGAGATTGGCGCAAGGCGGGGTTTGGGTACTGGTGACGGCCGCCTGGTGCAAAGTCGAGTCGTCGTAGCCGATATAGGCACTGAAACTGTCGTCAGCTGCGGGCACCCAGTCGGTCGAAATCTGTGCGGCGTGGGTGTTATAGCCCTGCCGGCCGAGTTGTGCGGGGTAGGTATTCCAGTCGCCGCGAAATGAAGCGCTGATCGTCAAGTCATCGCGCACGGCGATCGTGCTCATCAAGTCGACCTTGTTCTCCGACCGGTTCGCGACGTCGTATACGCGCAGCTGGCTCACGGTGTCGGGAGGCACCTGGTAGTTGGGATAGGCCTGGGAGAATCCCGGCACTGCGGCCAAGAACGCATAATCGTAGACATCGTTGCTGTAGAGGCTGCCGGTTTGCAGCAGAAACGTGTAGTTGGCGCGAAGCGTGAGCCATTGCAGCGTCTTGTCGACCCAGGTCAACTTGATGGTGTTGTCGTCGACGTGATCACGCTCGCGGCTCGTCGGTCGATAGTCGTCGTATGTATAGACCAACCCGAGACGGTCATGCTCGGAGAATTTCCAGGTGGCGCCACCGTAGACAGTGGTCTGATCCATGGAAAGCTGGTACGGCAGGATTCGATCGTTAGGGATGGCAGTTGCGTTTGGCGGGAACGTGCTGCTGATGAAAGCCAACGGGTAACCGTACTCGTGCAGCCACGCACCGTTTTCTCCAATGTAGCCGTAGTCTCCATTGGACGGGTTGAAGGACAAATAGTCGTTGAGGTAGTCCTGGCGATAGAACTTCAGGCCTCCGTTGACATCAAGGTCGCTCCGGGGGCGCAGCACGAGCGTCATCTGCGCGAGCGTGTTGTGCATGTTCACGTCGGCGGATGACTGCGACAGCGCTGCCGGCGTATTCCATTGACTGCACGGGATCAGGCTGGGATTTTGCGGTCCGATGTTCTGCGGACCCAATTGCGTGCTGCCGGGAGAGGGAGTCCCATAACCCAGGTACCCCTGGCAATTGGTCGGCGGAATCAACGTATCGCGCTGGGTCATGAGCACCTCGGATACGGTGAAAGACGCCTCGCCGTTCATCGGCGTCAGCCGGGTGAGGGTGCCATGAAGATTATGGTAGTCGTTATTGGGCGGCGTCGACATTTGACCTACGGTGAGCGGCGGACCAATTTGCCCGGCGGCGGCACCCGAGGGAATGAAGAAAGGCTGTTGAAAGGAGTAGCTCGTGTACTCGTCCCGATAATAAGAGCCGGAATAGCCAAAATCCGCGCGCCACAGCCCCTCGACGTAGCGAGCACCCGTGTTGAGGTTGATGGTGGCATCATCGATGGGCTCGACTGTTTCGAGAATGGCCCCGGTCCCGCCATTGGCGCCCGGCCAGTCCTCCCCGAACGAGCCACCATACGGCCGATCCCCTCCGCGCCGTTCGTGAGTGACGTCCAGATACGCCGTCCAATGCGGCGTGAAGTAGGTGCTGAGATCGATTCCCTCTTTCTTGCGATTCACCCCGAGCGTCTGCACGGGAGTGGCAGCGGATACGGCGGCGACTTGCGCGGACGTGCTTTCGCCCGGCGTCAGCGAGTGGGGCAAGGTCAGATTATTACTCCCGACGCCGTTCCAAATCGGTTTGGCGTCGGTTGACAGGATGTTCGGCATGTCGCGGATGAAGGCTTGGACCTTGAACGCTCCCGCTTGTCCATAGACGGCCTGATAGTACTGATCGTCATCGTCGATGCGGCTGCCGCGAACCTCGGCGTAGGTGCCATCCGACGGGCGTTCGAAGTGCAGGTCGAGTGAACCCACCGCTTGATTCGCTTTCCAGTCGGAGTAGCGATTGTATGAGGCAAAGCGATCATTGCCCGTGTTGACGTAGCCGAGCTCGAGCACGCCGTAATGCTCCCAGTCGCCCAGTGCGCGCACCAGCGGCGGTTCCCACGGGCAGTCGTATAGATTCCCCGTCGGCGATCGATGCTCGACGGGTGACAGCCAGCTCGTACCATCCTCGTCGCACCGCTCCGATGCCTGACCGCCGGTTGGATCGAGCACGTTGCCCCGCCATGTATCCACCCCGACGCCGCTGTCCGCCCACGCGATGGTCGAAATAAAGAGCAGCGTCGCAGCAACCCCGCCTAGCCGCCTGGCATGGTTCCAAATCATCGGACGTGCCTCGTCTTCATTCATGGAAAGCCGAGCCCGAGGGCGCATTTGACCCGTGGATGTTGGCGTGACAGGTCAGGCACCCGCGGCCCATCAATTGCGGTTCCGGATTTGAGCCGGTCTTGAGCCCTTGAGGACCTTGCAGCGCGCCCGAATGGGCACTCATCATGTGGCATTGCTGGCACAAGAATGGGACCGGTGCGACCAGGAGCGTCAACTGATTCGAGCCGTGCGGGAGATGACAATTCAGGCAATTCTCGCGCACCGGCGGATGCTCGAACAGGAAGGGTCCACGCTTCTCCGCATGGCATTGATAGCAGGTTTCGTTGACCGTGTTGGTCTTGAGCAAGGGATCGGTCAACGTGCCGTGCGGATTGTGGCAATCATCGCAGCTCATCTGTCCTTCCGGCAGGGGCATGTGCGAGCGGCGGTTGAATTGCAGGCGGATGTCCCTGTGGCATTGCGCGCAGGTGTCGCTGATCGACATCTTGGCCATGCTGCCCTCGACCGAGAATTTCGACATCGGATTGTGGCAGTCGCTGCAGGAGAGACCGTTACGCTGATGCACGGAACCGAGCCAGTGATCGCGGGGACCGCCTGCATGGCAGGTCAGGCAGGTTTTCGTCTGTACTTCGACCGGCGTACCCCTGTTTTTTGTGTACGCAATGATGAGGCCCGGCGCGAGGGGATTGGCTGCATGCTGCGAACCGGGGCCGTGGCAGGCTTCGCACACCGGAATCCTCGAATCGGAACGATTGGCGACGTGCAGGCCGAGGGCGTGGAAGGTGTGGGTGAAATGATCGGCTTCGAGCCGATGGCAGGCGATGCAGGTCTTCTCGCCGACCGCTCTGGCGTCGGGAGCCAACGGGTTGTCGGCGACCGTCGCATTGGCGAATCCGGGGGCGGGCGGAGGCACGTGGCGGTCCACCGGACTATCTGTCGAGAGGTTGGTCGAAGGCAGTGAATTGGTTATGTCATCCTGCGCAGGCTTTGGTTGCGCGGGCTGTGATTGACCGATTGCCGGTGCGCATAGGCAGAGCACTACGCCGAGCATGACTGTGCCAAGCATGACCGTTATCAACAAATTCCAACGACCTAGGCGCATGTCTATCTCTTGAACACCCCCAACCCTGGGCGATGGTAACCGACGAGAGTGTCAACTTTTGTGTGATCCGAACGGGTAAGTGCCGGACTTCGATCGGAAAGTTTAAAGCCGATGCGGCAAGCGGCGGCGAAATTATGCGATTAGAGCCCATTCCGGTCAATGTGGAGTTTTAGGGCCGTCGCTGTTCAGAGGCCTGAGCGCTCGGCGCGGTCGTGAGCGACGCGGATTCAGAACCAAAACGTAACTTCGAGAGAACGACTGTCAGCGCGAAGGCGTGTAAGGTCCCCAATCGCAGGCCCTCCCTGGGATCCAAACTACAGCAGAGGGGAGTGGAGTGACAATGGCGTGTGGATACCGCCTGTTTCTTCAAAAAAATGCAGGGGGATCATTGGATGAGCAGCGTGAATAACATGAACCCAAATGTAACCGCTGAACGTCACGACCAGCTACATTCAAGCCACCGAGACGCCCCGGACGAAATCAGCCGCGTTGTGGACCGGCCGCCGCTTCTAGCGCCTGTGGTGTTGCGCGGCGATACGCGGCTGACGCAGCGCTGGGTGCACGGCGGCTTCCACGATTATCAGAATGGGCTATCGGGTCACGTCGTCATGACATATTACAGCGCCCCACAGAACATTCACTTGCGGGCTGGACCTACGCGGCTTGCATCCCGAACCCAACCCGGTTCAATTACTCTGATCCCGGAGGGGCACGACGGACACTGGGACATTGCCGGCCCGATCGAGGTATCGCACGTCTACCTCACGCACGAGCGTCTACAGGCGTGCGCTGATCTTATCACCGGCGGAAAGAGCATCGAACTTATCTACCGGGTAGGCTTTGAGGATTCTACGGCCGCCCGCATCCAAGAACTCCTCAGTCACGAGGCGGCGCTAGGTGACCCATCCTCCTGCCTTTTTTTGGAGCAAGCCATCGACCTTCTCTGCATGCAACTCATCAGAGGTCACTCCTCAATCGGCGCTCTGCCTACTTCGACTCCGCGGCGCGGACTGGCCGGTTGGCAGGTCAAACGCGTGACCACCTATATGCGCGACCATCTGGATCAGGAGATCGGTCTCCAGGAATTAGCCACTCTCGTGGGTCTCAGCCGCTTCCATTTCTGTACGGCCTTCCGCATGGCGACCGGCTATACGCCGCATGAGTGGCTGACTGTGCAGCGCATTGAACGCGCCAAGGCATTTCTGAGGAATCCCAAGCTGCCTATAACAGACATCGCGCTCACCGTGGGGTACCAAACGTCTTCCGCCTTCGCCGCAACTTTCCGCAAGATCGCGGGCGTTACACCCACCGAGTTTCGCCGCAGCCTCTAGATCGATGCGCTATTGCGGGTCGAAGAACCTAACGCCGCAATATCGCGACAATCACCGAAATGTCCAAACGGCGGGGACGCAACCCGACCTCTATTGTTCCCTCATCGCCGTGAATCGGCCTTCGGGATTGCCGCAACCTTCCTCCATTCGATCAAAGGAGCACGCGCATGAACAACGTACCCAACCAGGAAATTCCCACAGCCATTCCGAGCCTTATCGATGCCGCCGTGGCGGCTTTCGATGCGGATCCGGATAGCTCGCGCCGCTACCTCTTGCGTGCATCGGCACTCCTTGGCGTAAAACGCGGGGCGCGCAGCGCCGAGAGCACCAGGCAATCGGACCGACGCGGCTTGTTGGCATGGCAGCTGAATCGCATCGTTGACTACATCGAGACGCACTTGGCGGACAAAATCACCGCAATGGATCTTGCGAATCTCATCGAGGTGAGCGTCACACAGCTATTTAGAGCATTCAAGATCAGCGTCGGTGTTACTCCCTGCCACTACATCGCCAGGCGGCGCGTCGAGCTTGCATGCACGTTGTTGAGTACGACGAGGGAGTCGCTCTGCCAGGTTGCGGTCGGGTGCGGAATGTGCGACCAGGCGCATCTCAGCAGAGTGTTTCGCCGCATGATCGGTGTGAGCCCAGCAGCCTGGCGTCGCGCGCAGCAGATGAGCAGCGTGCGTGTCCTCATCTAGGTCGGCATCGTGTCATTGAGCTGCGCAGCGAGTTTTTTCATTGCCGCATTTTCGCGGGTAACTTCACCGGCTTCCCGACTGAGCAAAGCTATCTCCACGGCGATTGAGCGGGCGAGAATTCGCTGATCAATATTGCCAAACGGCCCAGGCACGAAGCTTCCCAACCAACGGGCCCAGGCCGGGGTATGAGCGTTGCCGACAATGATGCCGGGGCGAAAGATGGCGAGGCGGGTAAAACCCACGTTGCGCAGGGTGTCTTCCTTCATGCCCATTATGCGGGCATAGCGAAACCGGCTGCGGGCCGTGCTTCCTACCGCAGAAAGTAGGCAAAACTGGGCGATTCCGGCGTCGTGGCAGCCGCGCGCAAAGGCACCGACCACGCCGAGTTCAAGTCGTTGCAATTCTTCTTCGCTCCAGCGCGCCGATCCAGACCCGACACCCACGCAGCTCACGGCGCTGACGGGACCTTGGCTCAAAACTTCGCGGGCGAGGGCGGCAGTGCGCTCGGCAAAGTCGGCAGCGCCGGTATCAAGAACGACGCTGCGCATCCTCGATCGAGCCGCAATGGGCTTTCTGGTGACCATCACCACTTCCCGGCATTCCGGAATTGCGAGCAGCTCCGCAACGGCTGCACCACCGACTTGCCCAGTACCACCGAGGATGATTGCGGCGAAATTCTGCTTCATAAATCGGACCTCTGCTTAGGTAAGGATGCGGTCTCGGTATATCGCTCGCGTTTCTGAGTCGGGCGGCATTGTAGCGCTTGGCGAGTACGCCACACGCGCAGTGATCGAGACCTGGCGGCTGGAATACAACGTCAAAAGGCCGAAAAAGCCTTTAGGCGGCCTGACACCGACCCAATACGCAGAGCAACGGACCATCAAGGCCGCTACAATGCTGGGGCTGAAGAGATTCTGAAGGAGGGGGCGACAGGTCCTGCTACATATGAACCACTTTTCGCCGCATCTTGAAATTCTTCCCGCGCCACAGCGGGCGCTTTGGAACGAGCTGTCCGAAGTATCCCGAGAATTCGTGCTCTACGGGGGAACGGCGCTGGCGCTGCATCTGGCGCATCGAAAATCAGTGGACTTCGATCTCTTTGGCAACCGCGCGCTGGATCTCGCTCAGATTGAGCAGGGAATATCGTTTATGAGCGGTGCGAATATCATACAGCGTGACAAGAATACGTTGAGCGCGATTGTTGACCGCGGTGGCCCAGTCAAGGTTTCGTTCTTTGGGGTGCCGAATCTACCGCGACTCTCTGCGGCAGTCGTAGCGGCGGATAACGGACTTGGCATTGCTTCGCTTCTGGATCTCGCGGGCACGAAAGCGTCGGTAGTCCAGGTGCGCGCCGAGGCCAAAGACTACATCGACATAGACGCGCTCATTACAGCGGGCAATGTGGATTTACCTCTGGCTCTGTCTGCTGCACAACGGCTTTACGGTTCAACTTTCAATCCTCAGATCACACTCAAGGCTCTTTCTTTTTTCGACGATGGAGATCTGCGACTACTTCCTGAAGACATGAAATTGCGTCTCGCCACAGCGGCTCGCGAAGTCGACCTGGACCACCTGCCTGGTATCGACAAGTTCACCCATCAAATCGGTCAGGACTGCGGCTACGAGCTATGAAACCTATTCCAGCCACAGCGCAAATGTTGGGTGTCGCACCAAGAATCATCTGGTTCGAGCCGCCAGAGCGGGCGCTCGCTGACCCAGTCCGATTCATGGCGTATGCCATGACGTACGCGCGACACGAGGATATGAGGGTGATACGCGAGTATGTTTCGGATGCGGATTTTTGCGAGGCGTTGGACCGGGCACCGCCGGGGATCATTGATCCCCGGTCGTGGGCTTACTGGAATTCCAAGATGGGCCGTTATCCGCCGCCACCGTTGCCAAAACGGCATTTTGGAGATTACAAGACCCCGGCAACATTGAAGTAACATACGCTTTACTATGAACGTCATTGAGCGCAACCGCGATGCTTGGAACCGCGAGTCGCGACGGGGTAGTCGGTGGTCGACACCCGTTACCCCTGACGTTATTCGCGCCGCCCGTAATGGAAATTGGAGCGTCGTCCTCACGCCTACGAAAGCGGTTCCCGCGGCGTGGTTTCCTGCTGATCTCTCTGGAAAAGCTGTGCTCTGTCTCGCGTCCGGTGGAGGACAGCAAGCACCGGTTCTCGCCGCGACTGGTGCTGACGTAGTCAGCTTCGATCTTTGTGACGAGCAGCTACGCAAGGACCTCGACGTCGCGGAACGCGAGAACCTGGTGCTCAGATGTGTACAAGGCGATATGGCGGACCTGTCGGCGCTCGCTTCCGGCTCCTTCGATTTGATTTTCCATCCGATCGCCAATGTATTCGTGCCTGATATAAATGTTGTGTGGCGAGAGTGCTATCGCGTATTGAAACCAGGCGGCCATCTGCTCGCAGGTTTCATGAATCCGTGGTTTTTCCTCTTTGATCATGACGGGGCCGAACGCACGGGAGAACTCGTGGTGACACATAGCCTCCCGTACGCAGCGCTTAACGAAGAGAACCATCGCCCCGCTGAGTTCAGTCACTCGCTCGAAGACCAGATAGGTGGTCAAATCGCCGCCGGGTTTACGGTCGTCGGATTTTACGAAGACCATTGGCCTGATGGGTCGAGTCCATTGAATCGGTATTGCCCAGTTGCGGTCGCCACCCGATCCGTGAAGCCCGGCGTCGAATAACCGGAACGGGTTGCTTGGGTCGGTCGCTCTCGCGAGGTCGCGCGACACGATGTAGCCGGCAAAAGCCTTTGGGGGTTACGGTGCGACCAGAATCCCCCGCACCGGCGAATCCTCGTCCGCATGGCATGCGGCGCACATACGATGATAGCCGTCCGCGATGACAAAAGGCCGCCCGCGCGTGAGATCGCCTTGAATGAAAATGACGGGTGAGAGCGGCTTGCCCTTTCGGATGCGCTTCAAGTTTTCGGCTACGTGGCGTTCATCGAGCGGTAGGAGCGGGAGGTTTGAGGCTCGCAAGAGATCCTTGGCAATGTGCTCCGTAGCCCTCACGCCGCGGGCCTTCTTCACCAGGCGTCGTGCAGTCGCGGCAGGAAACTGCAATGTCAGATAGTCAAGCGCCGCGATGTAATCCTGCGGCGCTGGGCGCTCATTCCACCGAGTCTGATGCTTGGCCATTTGGTACTCCAAAGGATGAGAGCAAGTAAAGCCAGCTGCAACGGAAGCCGCGCCACTATTGTGCGTTGCACCAATAATGGCCTGGACGCGCTAGGTCGAATTCTTACCCCAAACGGCGTGCTAACGACACAGCTGTTGAGTGCCTGCCGTGAAATGCGTGCCGGAACGCGGCCAAGCACCGAAATTACCCAGGATGATGCTTTGTGGGCCGATGATTTGCTTCGGCGCGCTTCGGCAGTTACGCTTTCTATATGAAGCGCCAGCTCATCGCTCTCATCGTGATGCTCGCCATCGGCCTGCAGGGGTCCATGGTCGCATTTGCGGGAACCTCCCCACCGATGTCGGCGGATTGCCAAACCTCTGCCGGTTCGCACTCCAATGCGTCTCAGGACTGCTGTTGCCCTAGGGGACAACACTCGATGAGCTGCTGCCTCGATGCCTGCATGGGCACTATTGCCGGTGTGGTCACAACGACACCGCAAGTGTTGAATTGGCTTGGGTCTGCAGCGCTGCTTCCGCAATTCCTGTCGATACGCTTCTCCTCTCGCGGCGATTCGCCGCTCATTCGTCCACCCATTCTCTAAAGCCACTCTAGCTCCGTCCTCACGACGGTCACGGCGACGTTGATAGTCGCTCCGTGACGGGCTTGCTTGGACTTTGCAGCCCTCTTGGGCTGGCTCTAGCTTTGGAGAATAGACATGTCTCGTTCATTCGCGGGCGCTCAGGTGCCCTGGCTACGCCGTCGAGAACGGCCAGCCCGTTGTTGCTCTGGCTTCGCGTTCATTTTGGTGTTCAGCCTCATGGCTCAGCAGCCGGCCAAGGCGGAGCCTGTACCCCCAACCGCTGTCCCAACGGAGGGGGCCACGCCGTTGACGATGGAAGAGGCGGCGCGGCTCGCTGGGGTCGATCAACCTCTCTTGACGGGACGCCAGGCGAAGATTCTAGCGGAGGATCAGCAGGCGATCGCCGCCTCGCAGTTACCTGATCCGCAACTCTCTGGCGGACTCAAAGAGCTGCCGATCGATACGTCGGAGGCCTTCAGCACCCGCCGCGATGACTTTACGGAGTTTACGATCGGCCTAAGTCAAGACTTTCCGCGTGCCGAAAAACGCCGGCTCCAGGGCGCTCGCAAGCAGCTCGACGCCGATGCGGACCGCGCCTCGCTCGACAATGAGCAACGGATGGTGCGTCGTGATGCGTCGTTGGCATGGCTCGATGTGTATGAAGCGGAACAGAGCCTCAAGCTTGCTCAACGACTGGCCGATGAGGCGGCCCTGCAAGTGCAGTCGCTCGAAAAGGATTACAACAACGGCAAGGCGTCACAGGCCGACTGGCTGGCGGCGAAGGTTGATGCGGGGCTCGCTGCCGACAAGGCCCACGACTGGCTGCATCACGTGCTGCGCATGCGCGCCGGTCTCAGTCGGTGGATTGGTGATGAGGCCCAGCGGCCCGTCGCCGAGTCGCTCACGATGCCGGCAATCCCAACTCCGCTGCCGGGTTTGATCGCCGGCGCCGACCATCATCCGGTGATCGGTAATCTTGATAAGCAGATCGAAGCCGCGGCAACGGATGTTGCCCTCGCGAGGCAGTCCTACAAACCGGACTATTCGGTGGAGGTGTATTACGCGTATCGGCGCGACTTTTCGGACTTCGTTGGCGTGCAGTTCAAAGTGGGCCTGCCGTACTTCACGAAGAATCGCCAAGATCGTGGACTCGCCGCCGCACTGGAGCAGTCCCATGCGAGCGAAGATCGCAAACGCGACTTGCTGCGTGAATTGCACGCCGAGGTGAATCAAGACTACGTGGATCGGCGGCATTACGAGGAACGCGCCGTCGATTTCGACGCATCGATCATCCCTGATGCCGAGCGGCGGGTCGAGACCGCGCGCAACGCGTATCAGGCCGGTCGCGGGAGCTTCGATACCGTCCTTCTCGCACGCCGCGCCCTCCTTGATGTGCGGCTCCAGCGTCTGGCCCTGGCGGTTGAAGCGGCGCGTGCGCAAGTTCGGCTCGATTACTGGAGCGCAACACAGCCTCCCGCCGGAGAAACGCCATGAACCGTCGTACCCGAATTGCCGCGCTCGTGGGTTCGGTGGTGGTGATCGCGATCCTTGGTGTTTTGGCTGTGCGCCATCACGAGATGCGCCCGGCTAAACAGGCCGCCACCCAAGAGGTGCCGAGCTACTGGTACGACCCGATGCACCCCAGCCAGCATTTCGACAAACCTGGCAAATCTCCATTCATGGACATGCAGCTGGTGCCGAAATATGCCGACCGCGCGATGAGCGACGGCAAGGTTGTCCCCGCTGGCAACATCGAGATTGACCCGCGCGTTGTCCAGACCTTGGGAATCCGGCTCGCCACGGTCGAACAAGGCAGTTTTGCCCGCGTCGTCGATACCGTCGGGCTGGTGGCAGTCGATGAACACCGTATTGAGGCCATTCAGGTGCGCGAGCCCGGCTGGGTCGAGCGCCTGGATG
>Ga0208193_1000229_pt1 | contig 35967 bp, 28 predicted proteins | sample June2015DPH_17_2_FD_184716 | JGI IMG/M metagenome (GOLD analysis project Ga0208193, IMG submission 184716) | Peatland microbial communities from SPRUCE experiment site at the Marcell Experimental Forest, Minnesota, USA - June2015DPH_17_10... | ecosystem: Environmental > Terrestrial > Soil >... | reverse complement strand
ATCATCGCGCCGCCGTGGGCGTATTGTCCGGATGAGGACTTCACTTACGAGGACCGTTTCCCGCAAGTGCTGGGCGAGTTTGTCTGGACCGGCTTCGACTATATCGGCGAACCGACGCCTTATTTCGGCGGCTCGCACAACGAGGCCGATTGGCCGGCGCGCAGCTCATACTTCGGCATGGTGGATCTGGCGGGATTCCCCAAGGATCGCTATTACCTCTACCAGAGCCAATGGACCAAACAGCCGATGGTTCACGTGCTGCCGCACTGGAATTGGCAGGGGCGCGAGGGACAGGCGATCCCGGTGATGGCATACACGAATGCGGACGAGGTGGAGCTGTTTCTCAACGGTAAGTCGCTGGGACGTAAGCGGCGCTTCTCGGAGCCAGTGGAGCTGCCGGTCGGACCCAACGTGAGTCCCGATAGAAAGCTCCTGAGTAAGTATCGCCTCGAGTGGCAGGTTCCCTATGAGCCGGGCGATCTCAAGGCGATTGCTTATCGGAGCGGACAACAAGTAGCGGTGGATGAAGTGCGCACGGCCGGCGCTCCGGCGCGGGTGAAACTCACTCCCGACCACGCATCGATATTAGCCGATGGCGACGACCTTTCATTCATCACGGTAAGAGTGGAAGATCGCGACGGTAACTTATGTCCGTCGGCCGATAACCTGGTGCGCTTCAACGTAACTGGCGCGGGAACAATCGCCGCGGTAGACAACGGCAACGCGGCCACCGACGAGCCGTTCCAGGCCGATCGTCGCAAGGCGTTCAGCGGCATGGCATTGTTGATTGTGCGCTCGAACCGCGGCCAGGCGGGGCGGATTCACATTGCGGCTACTTCGGATGGATTGACTGCGGCGGCAGCGGATGTTACCACTCACTCGGGGCGGAAGTAGGGCGGACCCCCTGGTCCGCGCGGGTCCCCCTGGACCCGCTCTTTTCACAGCTAAATCAGCCCAAGCGAGAGGGCCGACCGGAGGGTCGGCCGCGGACCAGGGGGTCCGCCCTACTTCAGGCCGTGGCCTGCTGGTGCGACGACGCCATCTGGATTATCGAAAACACCGCGCCCTGCGCGTCGGTAATCACCGAAAAACGGCCTGTGTTCGGGATGTCCGTCGGCGGCACGCAAATGGTGGCGCCAACCTCCTCAGCGTATGCGGCGCGCTCGTCGCAATCGGCCACGGTGACGTAGATCATCCAATGCGGAGGGACGCCCTCCCACCTGTCGCCGCGCATCGGCATCAACCCACCCATGCTGCGCCCGTCGTTCACCCATTCCACATACTCCGCCGTCTCCGCGCCGGTTTCCGGCTTGGTCTTCCACCCCAGCAAGGCGGTATAAAACGCGATCGAGCCGGCCGGATCGGGCGAATTTAATTCGGGCCACACCACCTGTCCCAGCGGTCCGCCATGCGTGGCCCCGATGTGCCGTTTGGCCTGCCACAGCGAGAAGTTCGCGCCCTGCGGATCTTGAGCTACTACCATAATGCCGGACTCGCCGATATCCATCGGCCCCATGAGAATCTGCCCCCCCAGCGGCTCGATCTGCGCGGCCGAGGCTTGCGCGTCGGTCACGGAAAAATAGACGGCCCAATTCGTGGGAACCTCCGGCGGCGCCTGGTATACCGCGCCGACATCGTTGCCATCGGATTGGAACATGGTGTAGACGCCGGCCGGCATCGGATGGTCCACATAGGTCCAGCCGAACATGTCCCCGTAGAATTGTTTGGCGGCGTCGGCATCCGCGGTCGCCAGCTCTGCCCAGCAGAATGAACCGGGCGTATAACTTTCGATTTTGGCCATAAGACTGTCTCCTTGCCCGCATGATTATAACGCGCCGCGATCGCAGTTCGCTAACATTGTAGTAGACGAATTCCAAATGCGCCGTACAATCTTTCGATTGGGCGCGGCGCTGGTTGCACTAACCGCCGCCCTGATCGCCCTGGACTGCGTCCTGACAGCGCTCGACGAGGTGTTCATCAGCCCGGACGACCCCGCCATTGAATACTCCGCGCGCCCCGCGCGCGACCCGGTGGCGGAGCTGAACCGCAAGATCCAGCAGGGCCAAACGCATCTTAGATTCGACCCGGCCAACGGCTATCTGCGGCCAGTGCTCGAAGCGCTGGGGATTCCCGCGGAATCGCAAATGGCGGTATTCTCGAAGACCAGTTTCCAGACCGCCGGCATTGGTCCGCATAACCCGCGGTCGGTGTTCTTCAACGACTCGGTGGCGATCGCCTGGCTGCGCGGCGCATGGACAGTGGAACTGGCGGCGGAAGATCCCGAGCAGGGAGTAGTCTTTTACACGCTCGACCAGCAGTTCAGCGAGAGACCGGTCTTCCACCGGCGCGACGACTGCTTAACGTGCCACAACTCGTACAACGCCGCGGATGTGCCGGGAATGCTGGTGCGCAGCGTATACACGGCCCACGACGGTACGGCGCTGTTTCAGCTTGGCAGTTACAACACCGATCACTCCAGCCCCATGGAGCAGCGCTGGGGCGGCTGGTACGTGACGGGGAAGAGCGGCGGCGCGCGGCACATGGGCAACATTCTGGTGAAGGACGCCAAAGCCGAGGCGCCGGCGCCGGGAGCGGACGAGTTAGCCTCGCTCGATGGCAAGATAGATACCGGCGGCTACTTATCGAAATACAGCGATATCGTGGCGTTGATGGTGTTCGAGCACCAGATGCGCGCCATCAATCTGCTGACGCGGGCGGGCTGGGAGGCGCGTTATGCGGCGTATCGGAATACAACTCCGGCGTCCGATGCGCCGATTGCGCTGGCCGACTATCTGCTGTTCGTGGACGAAGCGCCGCTGAAGGGCCGGATTGAGGGCTCCTCGGGATTCGATCGGAAGTTTGCGGCCGGCGGCCCGCGCGATTCGAAGGGCCGGTCGTTGCGCCAGTTCGATCTGGAGCGCAGGTTGATGCGGTATCCGTGCAGCTATATGATCTATTCGGCGGCATTCGACGCCTTACCGGCCGGGACGCGCGACGCTGTCTACCGGCGCATGTGGGCGGTGCTATCCGGCAAGGAGACCGGAGAGCGCTATGCGCACATGGCGGCCGCGGACCGGCAAGCGGCGATCGAGATTCTGCGCGAGACCAAGCCGGGGTTGCCGAAATATTTCTGGTAGGACAGACCTCCTGGTCTGTCTCTTGGCGGCCGCGGTTAAGAGCGCCGCTAACTAAGGGACAGGCGTCAGGCCGCGGGCTACACGAAGGGCCGCGCGGCTCGGGACAACGCAGGCCATGGGCCCACGCCACGATGACAGACCCGGAGGTCTGTCCTACTGCGCCACCACCGGAATCGACACGGGGTTGCTCACAAAGGACTCCTGCGCCACCGTCACTGCGGTATAGCCATTCGTGCCCAGCCCGGGGCTCAAGTGCAGCACGACTTCGAACAGACCCACCGCGCCCGGCTGCAGCGTAGACTGAATTACGTCCGCTGTGCTGCCGCCGGCGATGGCGTTGGGGAAATTGGCTCCTGGCGGCGCCGTGATGGGAGCGCCCACCGGGTACTGCATCCCGGTGACAATGTAAGGTTGATTGAGGGAGGTCAGAAGGGGAATCCCCATTCCAGTGGTATAGAAAATAATCAACTCCCCAGCCTGAGCGGGATTAACCGACGTCACCGGGCTGTTGGCGACGTTGGCGGCTCCGGTTTGCGAATCGAAGGCTGTCATGGTGACATCGGCGCCGCTGCTGGCGGTGGCTGCGATGGGAATGCCATCGCCGTCAGGACCAGCCACCCGCGCGGTGATAATGATGCGGTCGAATAACCCCGCCGCCGTGCAGGTGACTTCCGAATCCTGCTGGATCAAAGCGATCAGCGCGTCGCGTATGCTGTCGAGCGTATCGGTGGCCTGCACGGTGTAATTGTAAGGGCGATCGCGGATGGTAACCGTGGCCACATCGCCGCCGTTGGCGCTTCCATCCACCGACACGATGGCGGTCGCGTAACTGGAATAGTGGTACGCAATTCCGATTTCCGGATTCGAAGTCGCCAAATTTCCCTGCAAGCCCGGATTGGCGGCGACGATGGTCGCAGCCACCGGCGAAGTAAATGTCATAGCTCCGTCGATATTCGACACCACATAGGCGTTGATGCTGGTGGTGCTGGTGAACTCCCACGGAATCTGGGCGACGATCTGCGTGGGCGAAACGGAGACGAGGGGCGCCGCGACGCCGTCAAGGTAGACATACACGCCGCCCAATGTGGTCGGCAAATGCGGCTGCGTCAAGTCGGCCGAGACCGTCTGCGAAGATAGATTCGTTCCGTTAATGGAAACCAGCGTTCCTGGAGCCACCGACGCTGCGTTTCCGCCGCCGTCGAGTTGAGTGTCCCCGGCAGTCGCGGTGATTTCCGCGTTGGCCGAAAGCGCCGTCGAATATGTTATGTTGCCGCCTTGCGAACCGGTAACCCGGGCCTGCAGCACCACTTCGTCATCGGCGGTATCGGCGAGCGCGATTACGTTGGGGTCGCCCTGGTTCGAATTGATCGCGTCCGCCAACGCCGTAACTATGGAGGGGAAGGTGTCGGTCGCCTTCACGGTGTATACGTATATGTTGCTCACCTGGTTGGGATTGACCGGAGCGGTGTTGCCGATGGTGAGGGTGATGACGTCCCCGTTGTTGATGGTGCCTGCGATGGTGACGGTACCGGTCGCATAGATGTTCGTATTGAACGTGTTCACCACCGCCTGGTAAGGAAGAATGTTCGGCGCCACCGTATACACCGTAATTCGCCGGTTATAGGGATCGGCGGCATAGAGATTGGTTCCGTCGAACGCCAGCGAGGTGGGCGTATTCATGGAATCGGCGGCGTCCGTCGCCTGGTCGACCAGCCCGCCGACCTGGCCGATAATGGTGTCCGCCGCCGCGGCGTTCTGTGTGGGGATGGTAAGAAACTCGAGGATGCGGTCGTTGCCTCCGTCGGCGATGAACAGGCGTTTGCCGTCGGAAAGCGCAAAGCGTGGATAGTTGAGCGTGTAGTTGCATTCCGACGGATAAACGGGGTCGTCGTTGACATCCACGCCGTTCGAAACCGTGCACAGCACCGGGACTTCCGGGTTGAGTGTGGTAACGCCGTTGGAGGTGGTGCTGGTCTGGCTGAATCCGTTATTGGGAACGCTGCTATTCATATCGGGCTGACCGATCTCTACGTCGGCCGGCGCGTCGTTGGTGGTGGGAATGCTGTTCCAGATGAGCACGCGGTTGTAGCCAAGGTCCGAGACAAACAGATGCGTGCCGTCGGAGGTGACCGAGGTCGGGTTCAACAGGTTGGTGGCGGAGGCCGAGGTGGTCTGCGCCAGAATATTCACTTCCACGTAGGTGGTGAAATTCGGCTGACCCAGCACGACGCTGGCGGCGGCGCCGTTGGTAGTGGGAATCTGATTCCAGATCAACACGCGGTTATTCTGCGTATCGGCCACGTATAGCTTGCCGTTCAGGATCCAGACGCCTTCGGGACCGCTCAAGCTGCTAGCGCTGGGCGTTCCGTTGGTGGGAACCGAGGAACTGGTGAAGTTCGGCTGGCCCACCACTACGTCCGCTTGGGCGTCATTGCTGCTGGGAATATGATTCCAGATCAGGACGCGGTTGTGGTTGGTATCCGCTACCACCAAATGGATGCCATCGGACGCCACGGCCGTGGGAGCGCGCAAATTATTTGGCGTGGCGAGCAGGTTTTCCGTGGTGGTGACAAAATCGGGCTGTCCTAAAACTACCGACGCAGTGCCCACGCAAATCGGGCAAGTCGAGTTGGTCGGCAACACAGTAGTAGGCTGCGGCAGCGTGCCCGAGAGGTTGGGAAAGATGAGCACGCGGTTGTTTTCGGGTAGCGCGCCCAGATAGTTGTCGTCGGCGATGAACAGCGTATCGGCCGCATACGCGACGCCGCTGGCCGCGCCGATGATGGTGTTAGTCGAATTCGGATCGGCCGACGTGAAGCTGCTTTGGCCGATCACCAATCTCGCCGCTTGTCCGGTTGCGAAATCGGGGGTGGTTTGCGCCAGGATATGTGGGCAGCTTGCCGCCGCCAGGATGAATAATGCAAAGTTCCACTTCATTGGTCGATTTGATGCTTGCGCTTGAACGCGCCGTTTGAAAGCTGGTTTAAGTGTCGATTATAGCAGGCGTTACGGCCAATCTCCCATCCCTCGGCTGATGCCCGCAGGCCACACCGGTGTGAGGAAACGGCACGGCCGGAACCGTGGGACCGCGCCCAAGATGGTTTGGTGCAACGACATACCGTAACGCCTGAATGCACGGCGGGGAATGTTGCACGCCCGGCGCCATCCGTTTGCGATAAATAAGGTCATGGACCGCCGTGCATTTCTGCCGCTGCTGCGTTAGCGGCGGCTCAACGGGCGCCCGCCAGCGCGGCCCTGCGGAGATCTGTCCCCCCCGCCATTCCCATCAGCGTAACCATGGCCACTGGGCGGCCCATCAAGCTCGGGTTCGACACTTACTCGTTGCGCGCCTTCCAGTGGGGTGGTGGAGGACGTCGCCGGCGCCAAGCCTGCGATCACGACCGATGCGCTGAAGGAGCAGCAGCGGTTCGATCTGGAGCGTAGTTTGGAATACGCGAAGAAGAAGCTGAACGTCGGGATCAATTGGCGGACGTAGAACGAGGCGCCGGGGAACGAGGCGCCGGTCTCAGCTATCTATTTCGTTCGCAGCCGGCGGCTGGTCAATCCCAGCGCCAACAGGCCGCAGCCGATCAGGACCATCGACATCGGTTCGGGCGTGGCGCTGGGAAGCGTGCCTTCAAAGCCGAAGTTGTGCAGCTCGGTTGGTCCGCTGAACGAGGTGGAAATCAGGTTGCCATCGATCTGGCCGCTAAGGCCGGTCACCGCGGCATACGGCGCAAGCACGCTGCCGACCACGCTGTAGGTGGTCAAGGTTGTCGCCTGATAATAGTTGAACAGCACGTTGTGAGCGGCCGTGGTGGTGGAGTCTCCGTTGACCGTATTGCCGTTGACGTATATGCCGTAGTTCGTGGTGGAGTCGGAAGTTCCGGGCACATTGATCACCACCGAAGATCCCGCTGCCAGGGTGATATCTACGGTCCGGTTGGCGCCGATGAGCGAGGCGCCGCTCAAAGTGATCACGTTCAAACCGGCCGCATTGGCGGTGCAGGTGGTGGTGGAATAACCATCGAAGGTGCAGGTCCCGGTGGTCGCGAGGGCGGCGAGCGTGGAAGAGAGGTTGTCGTATTCCGACTGCAGTGAGGCGAAGTTGAGGGGGTCGGCCGCGGGCGCGCTGGTGTATTGGTATCCACTTTGTACAGTCAGCGAAAAATCGTTAGCGGCGCCGCCGCCATAAGCATCGCCGGTGGACAGCGTTCCGTTAGTGGCGTTGAGGTCTCCGCCGGCCACCAGCGTGTACCCGTTAGTAAATTGGGAAAACGATTCGCCAAGCAGAGAATCCGCAACCGCGGTATTGCTGATAGTGATGGATCCTTCAGCCGCGACGCCGCCGCCGAAATCGGCGGTATCGGAGAAATTCCCGAAAACCAGGCCGTTATAAGGCGAAAGCGTGAATGTAGTCCCGCTGGCGTTCCCGTTGATGGCCAACGTCACTCCAACTATGGCTGTTAAAATCGAAACTCGGATCACTGTCCTAACCTTTCTCATACTTTCCTAATAATTCAGTTTAAGGAAGAAGGCTAAGAGTTATAAAGGCCCATAAGTCCGGGTTTACTATAAGAAAAGTACTAGTACGTCCTAAGGCTGCATGCGGATTACTACACCTATCACTAATAAAACACAGGTAGATCGGGATCGTAGAGATCGGGTCGAGGCCGGTAATCTAAGGACGACGCGGCGCTAGGGTGGACGCCGCAATGTGGGTATTGACGGTGCAGAATTTACTGGAAATGCGGCGATTTTAGTTTGAATTCGGCTGCGCGCGGCGCGCCGGCTTTTCCGGTTGTAAGGGTCAGCGCTTGGAACGCGTCTTCGGCGTGGCCCCGCTCTGGATGATCAATTTCGTAAGCAGATCCTCGGCCTGGTCAATCGGAAGAGGGTCGGCAAGATCGATCGGCGTTCTACCTCGAGCATCCTTCTCGTCGAGTGGGGCGCCCTTGTCGGCCAGAAACTGAATAACCTTACAGATCTCCGGCTGCGTGGAGTTAGCCATGGTGCCGGTCACCGAGGCGTGCATCACGGTGCTGCCGGTGCTGTTGACCGCTTTGACGTCCGGGTCCAATTCAAAAACGTACTTGACGATCTCTACGTGGCCGCTTCCCACCGCGGCCATCAGCAGCGTGCTACCGTCCTGAGCCTTGAGCTTTGGATCGGCGCCGCCCGCGACGAGCGCGCGGACGATATCCGGGTGGTTCGCTTTGGCGGCCAACATCAGAGGCGTTTGTTCGCCGGTGACGAGCCGGAAACCACCGCCGCCAGCCCCACGCCCGCCCGCGACAGCTTTCGCCGTGCGGGCGTTTGGATCGCCGCCTTTAGCCAGCAGTTTCTTGACGAGTTCCAGGTCGCCCGATTGCGCGGCCGTGTGCAGCGGAGTGTTGCCGCCGCGATCGGCCACGTTTGGATCGGCGCCGCCATCCACCAGGGCGGCCGCCGCCAAGGTACTCTTGGAGGAGGCTGCCACAAGCAATACCTTAGTGCCGTCCGGCAGCGCGAAGTTCGCATCGGCGCCTGCCGCGAGAAGCTCCTGCACGGATTTCGCATCGTTCTTTACGGCGGCAAAAACCAGGGCCGTGAAACCGCTCTTCGAGGCGGCGTTGATCTCAGCCTTATGCTCGATCAGGGTTTGCACCACGTCCGGGTGCCCTTCCGCCGCCGCCCACATGAGTGCAGTTTGGCCCTTGCGGGATTCGGCCACGTTCACGTCTGCACCGTGCGCGATCAACTGCTTCACGGTTTCGGCGCTGCCGGCGTTGGCGGCGATCATCAGGGCGGTCTCGCCGTCCCAACGCGCGGCGCTCGCGTCCGCCCCGGCTTTCAGGAAGTGGTCCACCAGAACGGCGTCGCCGTTGGCCGCAGCCAGTGTGAGCGGGGTTTCACCATATTCGTCCGCAGTCTTGGCGTTCGCGCCGGCGGCCAGCAGGAGGTCGGCCGACTGGCGGTCGTCGAGATACGCAGCCCATGCCAGTGCGGTGGCTCCATCGGGCTGCGCCGCATTCACATCGGCATGCTGTGCCAGGAGTGTAGTGACGGCTTTGCTGTCGCGGCGTTTTACGGCGTCAGCAAGGCGAAGGTCGCCAGCGGCTATGCAGGGCGCGATGGATAGGATAGCCAAGGCGCCGTACTTTGCCCAAGATTTGGATTGCATGAGTTTCTCCTACGAGCGAAAAACCAAGCGCGTTCACACGAGTGTGAACGCTGCACGCACGAGTGCGTGCGCCACGAGTTTGTGCTATACGCCGGAGAGGTATTCCAGCTCGCCGGTGGCGTCGCCGAAGTGCTCGGTGTGAACGCCGGCTTTGTCGAGCAGGCTTACCAGCAAATTGTTCAGCGGCGTGTCCTTCGCATAGTTGAGATGGCGTCCGCCTTTGAGCTGACCGGCTCCACTGCCCAATACGGCGGTCGGAAGCTCGTGGTGCGTGTGTATGTTGGCGTCGCCCAGGCCGCTGCCGTACAGGATCAGGCTGTGATCGAGGAGGTTGCCGTCGCCATCCGGCGTCGCTTTCAGCTTTCCCAGGAAGTACGCAAACGTCTCTACCAGGTGCGCGTCGATCTTGGCGACTTTCTCGATCTTCACCGGATCGTTCTGGTGATGCGTGATCGAGTGGTGCCCGTCGGAGATGCCGATGGAACGATAGGGCCGATTGCTGCCGGCGCGCCCCAACATGAAGGTGATGACGCGGGTCATGTCGGTCTGGAACGCGACCACTTGCAGGTCCATCATCAGCCTGGCATGATCTTCAAATTCCGCCGGGATGGAGCTCGGACGCTCCATGGTTGGCAGCCTGAGCTCGGTGCTCTGCTGCTCGGCCTTCTGGATGCGCCGCTCGATGTCGCGGATGGCTTCCAGATATTCGCTGAGCTTGCTGCGGTCGCCGGCCCCAAGCTTGGTATCCAGCCGGTCGATGCTTCCGGAAACATAATCGAGAATGCTGCGCTGCTCCTTGAGCATCGCCAGGCGGGCTGCGGGATCGGTGCTCTCGCCGTCGCCGAAAAGACGCTCGAACACAGCGCGCGGATTCACTTCGACCGGCAGAGGCGTGGTGTCGCCGCGCCAGGAAACTGTATTCGTATAAGCGCAACTATAACCGGAATCGCACCCTCCGGCGAGTGAGGGACCCTCGAGACCGAGCTCGAGCGATGCCAGTTGCGTATTCTTCCCAAGCTCCCTGGCGGCAAGCTGGTCCGCGGAGATTCCGGCGCGGATGCCGACGCCCTCGGTCTTCTTGGGGTGGACGCCGGTAATCCAGGTGGCGCCTTCGCGCGCATGGTCGCCCGCGCCATCGCCCAAAGCCCGGCCGTTGACTTGGGCCAGCCCCGTGAGCACGGTTAAGTTCTCGCGGAACGGCTCCAGCGCCTTCATGGTGGGCGTGAACTCAAAGCCGGTCCCTTCGGCTTTCGGAATCCACCGGTCGAGAATCATGCCTACCGGATGGTAGACAAATCCCAGGCGGACCACCGGTTTTGCCGCGGAAGCCCTTGCCAGCGCGGGAACCATGGAATCGAGCAGGGGCAGGGCCATGGCTGTGCCAAGACCACGCAGAAAAGTGCGGCGATGCAGGGACTTTTTGGTGATGATCATTGTTCCGGAGTCCTCCTCATTTGAAAAGGCGTACTTTTAACGATAGCAGTTACCAGAGCCGACATTTTATAGTTGTCGGCCGCGGCTTGCCGGATTATGGAGCGTACCGCCGGCTTGTCATAGTATTCCAAACCCCGGCCGAGAGCGTATGTGAGAAGCTTCTCGGTGACCGTGGTCTCAAACTGGTAGCCATAGTTGGCGACCAGAAGCTTTTTCAGTCCGGCCGGCCCCTGAAACTGGACGCCGCCGGGCAGCTTACCCGAAGCGTCGATAGCGGCGCCGCCATCCTGGTCGCGCCACTTGCCCACGCCATCGAAATTCTCCAGCGCGAACCCGATCGGGTCCATACGGGCGTGGCAGGAGGCGCAAATCGCGTTCGAGCGGTGCAGCTCCATCTGCTCGCGCATGGTGAGCTGCCTGCCATCTTTGGAGTGGGCTTCCAACTCGGGAATATCGGGCGGCTTGGGCGGCGGGGGCGATCCGAGCAAGTTGTCGAGAATCCACTTGCCCCGCTGCACCACCGAGGTCCGGTTGGGATATGAGGTCACCGTGAGAATGCTGCCCTGCCCCAGCAAGCCGCCGCGGTTGGGATCGGTTAGGGTCACCTTGCGGAATTGCGGACCATAAATATTCGGAATTCCGTAGTGCTCGGCCAGGCGCTGGTTGAGGAATGTGTAGTTCGCATCCAGCAGATCCATCACGCTGCAATCTTCGCGGAGGACGTTCTGGAAGAACAGCTCGGTCTCTTGCCGGAATGCCTGGCGCAGGCTCTCGTCGAACTCGGGGAAGGCGTCCGGGTCCGGCTTCTGCTGAGCGAGATTGCGAATGTAGAGCCACTGCCCGGCAAAGTTCGAGACCAGCGAATCCGAGCGCGGATCGTCGAGCAGGCGGCGCACCTGGCGCTCCAGAACCACGGGGTCCTTCAGCTTGCCCTTTTCCGCCAGGTCGAGTAACTGGTCGTCGGGAACGCTGCTCCACAGGAAGAAGGAGAGCCGCGACGCCAGTTCGAAATCGCTGATGCGGTAAACGCTGCCAGGGCGGTTAGCAGTGTCGTTAACGGCGTTGCTGGCGGCGTCGTTCCAGGGCTTGAGCGCAGCCCTTGGGGCCGCGCCACCCGGCAAACTGCCGCGCGGGTCTTGCTCAATACGGAACAGAAAGTCGGGGGAAACCAGCATGGCCCGAAGCGCCTTTTCGATGCCGAAATCGAAATCGCGCTCGGCGCGGCCGCTCTGGTAAAAGGCCAGCAGCGGTCTGAGGTCCGCGTCCGTGACGGGCCGGCGAAACGCGCGGCGGCCAACGGTAGCGAGGATGGTCCGCGCGCAAGGTTCCTCCTCTTTAGTGGTAGCCGGATGGCACACAAATATTCTGGCGCGGCTGGGGGTGTCTCCGGGGCCAGTGACCTTATAAGGTCCGTCGATGGTAATGCCAGTCACTTGCGGCGCAGGGCCGCCTTCGGGAACCTCAAAGCGCTTCAGCTTGGCGCCATCGAGCCGCAGATCGAGTTCGGCCTGTGGCGCCTGGACTTTGGCGCCCGGCTGAGTGCCACCCTCTCCACCGGCCGCGGCTGCGGCTGCCGCTGCTGCACCGCCGCGGCGTCCACCAGGAACCACTTCAGATTTCGCGGATTCGCGAAGGAAGGTCACGCCGATGGCCCGCAAGCCCGCGGGGATAGCTTGGCGAACCTCCCAACGATTCTTGACTTCTCCAGCGCTTCCAGCGCCTCCACCGCCCTGGTTGAGCTTGACGCGGATGACGTATTCGGCGTCGACCGGGAAATAGTAGCGGAGCACAAAGCCGCCGCGCGAATCGAATGGCAGATCGTCACTGACGCGCTCATTGCGATCGCCGCCGCCGGCGCCGGGGGCATCCTGGCGGGCCGGAAAATCTTCCACTGAGGGCTTGACGCTGGTGTCGCCTACGGCCAGGCGGCTGACCAAACGAGCCACCGACATGTACTTTTCGAGCAGCGCCGGGGAGACCGAGAGCACGTCGCCGATGTTGTCGAAACCGTAACCGGAATCGTCCACCGGGAGCGACGAACCCGGCTCAATATCGAGCGCGAGTATATCGCGTATGGCGTTGCTGTATTCGGCGCGATTCAGCCGGTGAATCGCCGGCCGGCCCGGATTGGGATGCACGGCGGCAGCCTGATCGAGAGTGGTTTCCAACGATTTGGTGAATGCGGTCAAGACCGGCGCGGGCGGACGCGGCATGCCGGCGGGAGGCATCTCGCCAGTGCGGACCTTGCGCAGAACCCTTTCCATGATGGCGGCGTTGGCGGTGGCATTGGAAAAGTCGATTCCTTCCAAAGACACCCCGGCGGTCATCGCCTTCTGGTTGTGGCAAACGACGCAATATTGATCCACTAAAGCGCGAGGAGTGAGGGCGCCTTGCAGAGCAGGAGCGGATTGCGGAGCAGGTGCGACAGTGGGGTGGGCGTTAGTCTGCGATAGGGCGATACTCGAGGGAAAAACGGCAACGGCAAGGAGGGTCAGTGTAGCCCACTGAGGTACACTTCCCCCGACCTTTTTCACATCCATCAATTTACATTATCTTTCAAACCCCCGAAGAAATCAACTATCCTTAGGGTGGGTGGTAGTGGTTGAGGCAGATGGGGCGCCGGAGCCGGTGAAGGGCCGCGGCTGGTTGCCGGCCTGAGGCGGGGCGGCTTCTGCCGGAACGAAGCTGAGAACGTGGAAGCGGTTTGGATTGTTTGTGTTGCAGGCATCGGCGGGCTTCGGCAGGCCGGGCTTCGCGTGTTGCAGGCGCGCTGGCAGAGTGCGATTCGCGCTAAAATGCGCTCTTGGGAAGCGATACCCGTCCGCAACCGGTCCCACGCGCCGCGGTTACCGCCGGCGTCACGCGCACAGCCAACCGGAACTTCGAGCTCAAGACTGAGATCCACCGCAAGCTGATCGGCACTCTCAACCTGGAGCGCGTCGCCTCGATTCCGCGGGATCGGGTCCGCGCCGAGATCCGGGACGTGGTGGAGCGGCTGCTCGCCGACGAGCGCGTGCCCATGACCACGGCCGATCAGAACCGGATTATCGAGGAGGTTCTGGATGAAGTGTTCGGATTGGGGCCGCTGGAACCGCTGCTCAAGGAGCCATCCATCTCCGACATTCTGGTGTGCGGCTTCGACAAGGTCTACATTGAGCGCGAGGGCAAGCTTTCGCTGACCCCGGTACGGTTTAAAGACAATGCGCACCTGCTGCATATCATCGACAAGATTGTTTCGCAAGTGGGCCGGCGCATCGATGAGGCGCAGCCGATTGTGGACGCGCGCCTGCTGGACGGATCGCGCGTGAATGCGATTATCTCGCCGCTGGCGCTCGATGGACCCGCGCTTTCCATCCGCCGCTTCGGCCGCCACGTGATCACTTCCGATGAGATGGTGGCTAATAAGACGCTGACGCGCGGGATGCTGCGGTTTCTGGGCGCGTGCGTCCAGGCGAAGACCAACATCCTGATCTCGGGCGGCACGGGCTCGGGCAAAACCACCACGGTGAATGCGCTCTCGCGATTCATTCCCGAAGAGGAGCGCATCATCACCATCGAAGACACCGCGGAGCTGCAGCTTCAGCAGCGCCATGTGGTGAAATTCGAAACACGCCCGCCGAGTCTCAACAAGACGGGCGGAATTGGCCAGCGGCAGTTGCTGCGGACGTCTCTACGCATGCGGCCCGACCGCATCATAGTGGGCGAGTGCCGCGGCGCCGAAGCGCTGGAGATGCTGCAGGCGATGAACAGCGGCGTCGAAGGGTCCATGAGCACGGTGCACGCCAACACGCCGCGCGACGCGTTTTCCCGCCTGGAAGCTATGGTGTTGATATCCGATTTGCAGATTCCATCGCGCGTGATATTGCAGCAGCTGGCGGGGGCCATTAAGCTGGTGCTGCAGGTGAGCCGTCTGCAGGATGGCTCGCGGAAAATCGTCAGCATCGCCGAAGTATTGGGCGTCAAGGACGACCGCATCGACGTCCGCGATGTGTTCCTGTTCGAGCGCACCGGGCTCACCGCCGCGGGGAAAGTGCAGGGCCGATTCCGGAGCTCCGGGGAACCGCCGGCGATTCTGGAGCGGCTCAAGGTGAGCGGCATCGAGCTGCCGCCCGCGGTCTTCGAGGAAGTGCTGGAAGTGAACCAGTAGCGCGCCGGCGAAAGTAGTTGCGTTACCTCGGTTGGCAGGCGAAAGCGCCTGCCCCACAAAAACGCAAACCTATGCGCGCCAACGTGAGCCAGACGCTTTCGTCCGTCAACCCGGCGATCTCAGCGAAAAAGTTCCCGGTTGGCGGAAAAGAATTATGCCAACATGAATGCATGCCCGAGCCGATCTATACGCGCGACGAGCCGCCCCCGTTTCTCGGCTCCTGGCGTAGGGTATACGTGGCCATCCTGATCTATCTCGTCGCGGTCATCTTCGCTTTCTACCTGTTCACGCGAGCATACCGATGAGACCGCTCGATTGGATCGTCCTGGTCGCTTCGCTGGTGTCGATTATCGCCTACGGCCTCTATCGCAGCCGCGGCAGCAACACCGTGGACCGCTACCTTCTGGCCGGCCGCTCCATGCCGTGGTACGCGATGGCGCTTTCGATTATGGCCACGCAGGCCAGCGCGATCACGTTCATTTCCACCACCGGGCAATCGTACGTGGATGGCATGCGGTTCGTGCAATTCTACTTCGGGCTGCCCATCGCCATGGTGATTATCTGCTCCACCGCGGTGCCGATTTTCCATCGCGCCAAGGTCTACACCGCGTATGAGTACCTCGAAAAGCGCTTCGACGGTAAGACGCGGGCGCTGGCCAGCCTGATCTTTCTGGCGCAGCGCGGCGTGGCGGCAGGGTTGACCATCTACGCGCCGGCGATCGTGCTCTCAGTGATTCTGGGATGGCCGGAGCGCATCACCACGCTCATCATGGGCATGACGGTGGTGAGTTATACAGTGCTGGGCGGCATCAAGGCCGTGACGTGGTCGGACGTGCAGCAGATGGGCGTCATCTTTCTGGGCCTGGTGGTTTCGCTGGTGACGGTGATTGTGCTGCTTCCCGCGTCCGTATCGTTTCCGGACGCGGTATTCCTGGCGGGCGCGGCGGGGCGGCTGAATGCGGTCACGACGCACTTTGACTGGAACGATCGCTTCAATGTGTGGAGCGGACTGATTGGCGGCACATTTCTGTTTCTGAGTTACTTTGGGTGCGATCAATCGCAGGTGCAGCGGTATCTCACGGGGCGCTCGATTTCGGCCAGCCGGCTGGGCCTGTTGTTCAATGCCGTGGCGAAGATTCCGATGCAGTTTTTCATCCTGTTCATCGGGGCCATGGTGTTTGTGTTTTACGTATTCGTGCAGCCGCCGCTGCTGTTTGAGAAGGCGCAAATGGCGCGCATCGAGGCCTTCGACGGATACGGGCAGGTGCAATCGCAGTTCGAGCGCGGCATGGCGGAGCGCCGCCGGGCGGCCATGGGACTGGTGGCCGCGCACCATTCGGGCGACGCGGCCGCCGAGGGGCGCGAGATGGCGGCGTATCGCGCGGCGCAGCGGGAGGTGGACGATGCGCACTCGCGAGCCGAGAAGCTGGTGGAGCTGTCCGGCGGCGAAAAGGGCTTCAAGGATACCAACTACATCTTTCTTACATTTGTGACCCGCTACCTGCCGGTGGGCCTGGTGGGCCTGGTGATCGCAGTGATCTTCGCCGCCACCATGTCGGCAAGCTCGGGTGAGATCAACTCGCTGGCCACGGTTACGGTGGTGGATTTGTACCGTCGGCACATACGGCCGCATGCCAGCGACCACCATTACGTGACGGCCTCGCGACTGGCCACGCTATTCTGGGGCGCCTATGCGGTGATCTTCGCGGGATGGGGCAAGAAACTGGGGTCTTTGATTGTTGCGGTGAACGTAGTGGGGTCGCTGTTTTACGGGTCGCTGCTGGGGTGTTTCGTGCTGGCGTTCGGGTTCCGTCGCGTGGGCGGCACGGCGACATTTGTGGGAATGCTCGCCGGAGAGGCTGCGATCTTTTCGGCGTTTTTCTTCACCGGGATCTCATGGCTTTGGTACAACGTGATCGGGTGCGCAGTAGTGATGGGCGTGGCGCTGGGAATTACCTACCTTACGGGCGGATTCTCAACGGCGCCGGCGGAAGCTGTACGCGCGGAGTAATTCGACGGCGGCAAGCAATGTCCACTGATGCCGGCGTCCTCACTTATGCAGGGCATGAAGCATGGCATTAAGATGTAGTCATGGTGGTCGCCGGGCGTCGGAAGTCCATAGCATTCTTTATTGCCTTGGGCGTCTGCCTCATCTCCGTCATTCTGGTTCTCTATGTCGGCTGGGTCCTGCTGAGTTGGCGCACCGGCATCCTGCTCGTCCTCGGCGTCTTGCTGCTGACGCTGATCATCAGTGGCGTAGTGATCAACACCGTGTTTCTGGTCCGCGAAATTCGCCGCAATGAGCAACACGACGCCTTCATCAACGCGGTGACCCATGAACTGAAGACGCCTGTAGCGTCGATTCGCCTTTACCTTGAAACCCTCCAGAAGCGTCCGGTCGAAGAAGCCAAGCGTAAAGAGTTCTACCGCATCATGCTCGAAGATAGCGACCGCCTTCTGGCGACTATCGAACAGATCTTGCGCACCGGCCGAATCGGGGCCAGCAGCCGCAAGCTCAATCTTTCTCCTGTCGATATCGGCGATTTGGTGGCCGACTGCGCGGCCCGCGCCCGCACGCTTCACAGCCTTGCGCCGGAATCGCTGCAATACCATCCCGTGCCGCCGCTGACAATTCGCGCCGACCTCGAAGAGGTAAGAGCGGCTGTTTCCAACCTCATCGATAACGCCGTGAAGTATTCCGGCAGCGAGGTGCGAGTGAGCGTAGAGATCGACCAGGCGGAAGGCAAGTACGTATTGGTGCGCGTGAAAGATCAAGGCGCGGGGATTCCGCGAAGCGAGCTGAAGCAAGTCTTCAAGCGTTTCTATCGCGTACCGGGAGCGTTAGCGTCGCGCGTCAAAGGAACCGGCCTGGGATTGTATATCGTCCGGTCCGTGGCCAAGCGGCATGGCGGGCGGGCGTGGGCCGAAAGCGATGGGCTGGGGCGCGGCAGCACGTTCGTACTGCAGCTCCGGGCGGACAAATGAGCCAGATTCTGGTGGTGGAAGACGAGCAGCACATTGCCGAGGGGCTGCGTTTCAACCTGGACGCCGAGGGCTACCAGGTCCAGGTGGTGGAAAGCGGTGAGGCGGCGCTCGATCTATTGATGGCCGACGCGGCGGCGTTCGATCTGGTGGTGCTGGATGTGATGTTGCCCGGCAAGGACGGCTTTGCGGTAATCGCCGAATTGCGCGACTCCGGCCGGTTCATTCCCACCCTGATGTTGACCGCCCGTGGACATCCCGAGGATGTGCTGCGCGGCTTTGCCGCCGGCGCCGACGATTACATGGCGAAGCCTTTCGAGTTAGCCATCCTGATTGCCCGGATAGGCGGCCTGCTTCGCCGCCACGAATGGCTGCGGAACGGGATAACCGGCGACGCCGTACGGAGTGAATCGAGCGACGCGTTTACGTTTGGCGCTAAGTCGATCCGCTTCGATCTGCTGGAGCTACGCGTCGGCGAGCAGACATTTCCACTGACGTTGATGGAGGCAAATGTCCTCCGCTACCTGGTTCAGCACGAGGGTAAGCCGGTTTCCAGGAAAGCCCTGCTGGAAGAGGTATGGGGACTGCGCGAAGATACCGACACTCGCGCCATCGATAACTTCATCGTACGGTTGAGGCGCTATATCGAAGACGACCCCGGGCGGCCACGCCACTTACTCACAGTGCGCGGGGTGGGGTACCGGTTTGTGTCGTTGCCAGTGACGAAAGGGTGATCGCCGACGGTGTGAAGTATGGCTACGCGATCTGCACTCGTGGTAGGGGTCGGGTCCGGCGCGCCTGGGGGAATCGGGCCACCCCTGTAGCAAGACTGGATGAATGGCTTGGCAGGAGACCGCTCAAATAGCGGGAGAAGCGGCGCCGTCGTAGAAGCTGCCCTGCCCCAAATACCATAGCAGCCGGTCGAGCACTCTAACCTTGTAAGGACAGTTGGATAGGTCTGCTAGGCTTATGACAGGCTCAACCTCGTTATAAACCCGAAACCACACTTCTACAAAAGAAGCATACTCTGACTGTTTTGGTCCCGGAGCCATCCGGCAAAGGCGGCTTATAAGCCTGAGAGCACTCACCGCATTGTTATCAAAGATGGGAACGTCGTCTGGGTAGCAGCACCACAACGCCTTCGAAGTGAGCGACGTTAATACGCGTGTTTTGCCCGTTTTCGTGTGTGGCGCGACTTCACTAATTCGTCGCTCAAGTCTGTTGAACCCGGAAACGACTCTGTCCCTATCTCGCTGCAATGAGCTATCGCGCAGTTCGTCCGCAAACCCCATGATCTGGTCGGCTATAGCCTTGCTCCTATCCGGGGGAAAGAACATAAGCACCCTGTAACGGTTGAGCCAGTCGACAACGTGCTTTTCCCGATCTCCGGGATCCAGATCGCGCTGCTTGATCGCGTTGATAACTTGGGTATCCGCTACAGTTTCGTCCGGATCGGAGTGGTCTCCCCTCGCAACAAACTCCTCCGCGAGTTTCCTTAAATCCAGCACGGGTTGCTCCTGGCATTCAGGTTCATCAATTTATAGATCGGCTGGCTGCCAGGTGTTAGGCGTCCCGGGTCAGTCTCACTGTCTTTACCGGAATGGATTCTCCACCGTGACGCCGAAGTACTGCTGTCCGGAATTCAGATCTTCCGACCAGAGTCGTTCACAACCGCCGCGCTCGGCGGCTGCAACAATCATGCCGTCATAGAAGTGAATGCCGTACGCGCCGCGGGCCTGCACCGCGCGCCGGACAAGGTCGCCATCCGGGACCAAAACGCCGATGGGGCCCAGCGCGTCCAACACCGCGGCCACATCGTCGGGAGACGCCGGTGGAGACATTTTGTGCAGCAGCGTGGCTGCAAACTCCGCCAGCACCTGGGTGGATACTACGATTTCGCCCGCCAGCGCTCTTCTGACCAGGCTCTGCGCGATCTGCTGCTTCCGCCGGTCGCTCGGGTCGTATGCGTAAACCAGAACATTCGTATCGAGGAACTCACGAACGGGCATGCAGGTCCGCTCGCGTCCAGGTTCGCTTGCCCACCTTAAACTGGAAGCGCTCGAAGCTGCGCTCCAGCGCCTCGCGTTCCCGGCGTTGCCGGCCAGCAGCGGCAGTTTCGGCTGCGACGGTTTCCAGGTAACTGCGAACCATTCCCGTCAGAGTGGTGTCCCTATCCACGGCAATTTTTCGAACCTTTTTCACCAATTCGTCATCGATTGATAAAGTGACGTTCATGCACCCATAATAAGGGAAACACGTAACCCAGGTCAAGCCGGCGCACGCTGGCGACCCACTTGCCGCAGCACATTGAGAATCTCCGCGCGATACCGCTCGAGCGTGAAATCCGCCGCGTGGGACAGGCCTCCCGGCCTGTCTCTGCTACACGCCATCTCCGCCATCTCCTGCACCGAACCCGCCAGCGACCCTGCCGCCAGCACTTCCGGAATCCCGCCCGAGGGAAACGCGATCACCGGCACGCCGGCGGCGAACGCTTCCAGAATCACCCGCGTAGTGGCTTCGTGTTCGGCCGAAGGAACCAGCAGCATGTCGATCTTGGCCAGCGCATCATACACGTTTGCCGCCCAGCCCGCGAACTCAATGGGCAACACGGCGGCCGTGGCTCGAACCTCGCGCTCATAATCGTAGGACGCGAACATCGTCTCCCCGTAAATCACGAATCGGGCTTCCGGCATTCTTCCATGAATGATCCGCGCTGCCTCCACGAATTCGCGCTGCCCCTTCTCCGGTGCGATGCGGCCGATGCATCCGATGGTCAGCGGTCCATTGCGTTTCACCCGAGGGCGCTCGGGACCGGCCACTCCGTTGTAGACCACGGATATATCGCTGACGTACGGCCTCCAAGGGTCCGCAACATAGCGGCACGAGCCGATCACGCGCGCACGCAAGCGCCGCAACGCAAGCCCGGAAAGTTTACGCACCGGGCCAGGCGGAAGATAGCTGTGCGAATGAAACACAACCCGCTCGCGGATGCCGCTGAGAGCCGCCGCCGGCAGCAGCCGCGGTCCGTTGATGTAGACGATATCCGCGCCGCGCGCCAGTTCCCGAATTTGGCGCGCCAGCCGCGGCGCCTCGAAAACGAAGCGCGCCATATCGCCGGCGGTTTTGCTCCGCGACGCGTATGGGCCGCAACGGATGCGCGCAATCTCAAACCCCAGCGCGCGAACGCGTTCAAACATCGGGCCGTCGCCCGGCATCGCTACTATTGCTTGTTTCACGACACCGTGCTGCAAGGCCGGAAGCAGATCGAGCAAACATTGCTGCGCCCCGCCGAGTTCGCTGAACTGATCGAGGAACAGCAGCTTCATTCGCGGATCGCGAGCGCCAGCACAAAGAAGTAGACCGGCAAAACGCGCCAGTAAGTCAGCAGGTCGCCCGAGAGCATCTGCACAGTCTCGCCCGACCAGAAGCAGAGCATCCAGGCGCCGAAGAACGAACCGCGCTGCGCCGATCGCGCGGTGGCGCGCAGAATGGAGGCGTTCAGCCAAATCAGCGCGGCCAGCCCGGCGATGCCAGTCTCGATGAGGATGCTGAAATACATGTTATCGGCCACAATCGGGGCGCCCAGATAGTCGGTGTACGGCAGGGTCTTGTAGCCGATGCCGAAGAGGAGCTGCCACGGGTTGGCGGCCGTCCATTGCAAGAGCGTCTGCCAGCTCGCGACGCGGCCGGAGAGGATTTGCTCCGTCGCTGAAAAGAAGAACTGGCCGGAAGCCGTGAGCCGCAGCCAATACATGGCGGCGATTGCCGGAAAGATCTTCGAGAGCAGGAACGCGCCGGCCAGCGCGCAGGCCGAAAGAATCGCCGCTACCCGGCCCAGCGGCACGCGCCGCCGATTGATCCACACCAGCACCGCGCAGGCGACGGCGATGTTAATCACCGACCCGCGCGAGAACGAAAGCACCAGCGCCGCAAAGAACAGCGCCCCGCCAGCCAGCAATAGCTTGCGCGAGACTGGGGATTCATGCCGCGGCCGTGAGAAGGCCACCGCGATCATCACCAGGAAAAACGCGCAGAAATTGCCCAGCGTGCTGGCCTCGTAGAAGAATCCCTGCGCGCGCCGGTAGACGCCGGAATCGAGCCACACGAATTGCGGCCCGTAGCCGGCCGGTGCGGGGAACTGATAGTAGAAATCGACGCAGGCGAAGAGCGCTGAAAGCGCGGCGAAGATATAGACGCGGCGCGTGGCGCGTAGCGCGTCCAAGTCAAATATGGGCGCAGGGCGCATGGGCGCAGGTCCATAGGCGGTGAAGAAGAAAATGTAAATCGAGATGCCCAGCAGCGCCACACGGGCGAAGCTGCCGGCTGCGGCTTCCGCTCCGGAATGTATGGCAGCGAGCGCGATGCTGGCAACGAGCACTCCGAAGAATGCCGTAAACGCGGCGTTGAGGCTGCACGGGACGACGCGCCAATGGTTGAGCGACGCTATGCCGAAGAGCAGCCCCAGCGCGGCGAAGAGCAGGCAGAGATGCGGGCCGGAATTTCCCAGCGATATCGGCAGCGGCGGCAGCAGCAGGGCAGAGGCGAAGAAGAGCGTGAGCCAGCTAGTCATTGCGAGCCAGAGCGTGTGCGCCGCGGCGGGCGCGAACGCGCAGCTCCTGGAAGTTGATCTCGATGGCGAAGTAGAGCGCCGGCAGCGTGAATCCCAGCAGCAGCGCGGCGGCGATATTGAGCGATGTGTTGGGCGACGACGGACGCTCGGGAACAATTCCCGGGTCGATAATCTTGAGGCGCTCGCCGCGGTATCCGGCATCGCCGCGGGCCTGTGTGAGGCGGCCCTCGATGCTGGAAAGCGCCGCCTGCTGGGCCTTCCGCTCGGCGTCGAGGCGGTCGCGATGCGCCATGCGCGCGGCCAGCAGAATCTCTCGCTGGGCGTCTTGCCGGTCGAGCGCTTCCATCTGCTTGCGGATGGCTTCGGCGCGCGTGCGCGCTTCGCTCTGCTCACTGCGGGCCTGCGGCAGTTCGGACGCAGGCGCCTGCTTTTCGCGCTCCGCGGCGCCGTCGAATTCCACTTGTGCGCCGATCGCCTGCTCCTGGAGCTTCGAGCGCAGATCCCCGGAATTGGATAGCGCGGCTTGCAGCGCCTCCACGGGTTCGGCCGCCAGAAGCCGCGCCCAGGCAGCGTCCACCTGATCCAGCTTGTCGCGCGCCTGGCGTTCTTCGGCCTCAAGTCCCTCAATCAGATCCTGGTCGCCCTCGGTGGTCAGAGAGCGGTTCAGGGTCGCGGTGGATTCCGCAACGAACTGGGCCAGAGCTTGCGCCTTCCGCGGATCCGGAAGGGTCGCGGAGATTTCGAGAATGCGCGTGTTATGCACGATGCCCACTTTTAAGACGCTCTTCTTAATCGACTCAATCGACCGTCCGCCCATGAGCGCGCGCAGATCGGACTGGGCGATGGCCTTCTGAAAGAGCGTGTCTCCGGCGGCGAACGATTCGTAAGTCTTGAGCGATTCGAAGTAGATGGGGCTCACGGCGGCGGTCGCGGCGCGGATATCGCTTCCGGCAGGAGGCTCGATGACAATGCGCGCGGTCGCGGTATATTCCCGAGGCAAGAAAAGACTCACAGCCAACGCGACTGTCACGGCGAGGGCGCAACTTAGCGCAATCCATCGCCAGCGCGATGCGATGTAACTGATGTAACGAAAACCATCTATCGGCTCTCTCACGATGCTCCCTGAGTTAGTGTAGACGATATGCGCCTGCTCCAGGCTGTGACAATCGGCCTGATTGCGTTAATTATCGCGCCCGGATATCTTTTCTACTTTGATGTTACTCCAAAGGTGGTCGTGTTGCTGGTGGGGACTGCGGTCCTCTTGGCGGCCGGCGCAGTGCGGGGCGCTTCCAAGACCTTTTCGATCCTGATTCTTTTGAACCTGGCTTCCCTAGCCATTTCCACGGCGCTTTCCACGCGACCGGGGCTCTCCCTGATGGGGACGAACTGGCGCGAGTTCGGCCTGGTTCCACAAGCCGCGGCGTTGCTCTTCGCCTGGAGCGTCGCTGGTAGTAACGGCAATGCGCGCGTGGTACTGCGCGGCGTCGCCATTTCCGGCGCCGCGGCGGGTACTTACGGAATCGCCCAGTATTTCGGCTGGGACCCGTTCCTGCCCGCGGCCGCCTATCACATTGGAGAAGGTGTTTGGACCATCGTACGGCCGCCGGGCACGTTGGGTTACGTCAGTTACTTCGCCACATGGCTGATGGTGAGCGCGTTTCTCAGTCTGGCGCTGGATACCATGGAAACAGCCCCGGCATGGCGGTGGACTGCTCGCATCGCGGCCGCGATCTGCGCGGTCGCCATGGTGTTGACGGGCACGCGCGCGGCTATGCTGGGCCTGACGGCCGGCGTATTGGTATGGCTCTACTTGCGCGGCTTCCGCCTCACGCGGCGTATGATGGCGGGCGCGGCCGCGGTGGCATTGCTTGGCGCGGCGTTCTACTTTTCGCCGCCCGGCTGGAATCTCCGCAGCCGTACACGATGGTTCACCGAAGATCGTTCAGGCGGTGGGCGGCCGGAGCTCTGGCGCGACACGCTGCGAATGGCGTCTCACCGCCTTGCAGCGGGATACGGGCCGGAAACGTTTACCGCCGAGTTCGCGCGCTTCGAATCGCCCGGGTTGGCGGCGGCCTATCCCGATTTCGAGTACGAATCGCCGCACAATATGTTTCTCGATGCATTGGCGGCCCAGGGCATTCCGGGGTTGGCGGCGCTGGTTGCGCTGTGCGCGGCCGGGCTGTTGGCGGCCTTCCGGGCGCGAAATGCGGAGTCGCCCTACCTGGCGGCGGCGCTCACGGCCGGGCTGGTGAGCCAGCAGTTCACGGGCTTCACAGTTCCAACCGCAGTCATCGTATATACCGCGGTGGGCTTGGTAATTGGTGGGATACGCGGTAGCTCGCCACGCGGTGAGAGCAAGCGGAAGCGTGCGCTACCGGCCGCGCTGGCACTAGCGCTGATCTATTGCGCAATCCGGCTCACGGTTGCCGATGCCGCGCTGGCGCGGGCGCAACGCGCGCTCGAGACTGGCGACGCCACCGCCGCCGCGGCTCAGTACGGACGATACGCGCGCTGGCGGTTTCCAGGAGCTTCGGCGGACTTGTGGTACTCGCGGTCATCGCTGCTGTTGGCGCAGAGAGCGCAGCAGCCGGCGGTGCGATTGCAGGCTTTGTTGCAAGCGGAAGCCGCGGCGCGGCGCGCCACGGTCACGGCCAACGACCCTTTCGACGCCTGGTACAACCTGGCGGCCTTCGACGCCATGAACGGCGACACGCTTAACAACAGTGCTGCCGTGGAACGGGATCTGCGAGCGTCGATCGCGGCGCGGCCTAATTGGTTCAAGCCGCACTGGGCCTTGGCCCGGTTACTCGCGCTTGAGTCACGCCGCGAGGATGCCGGCCGCGAGGCGGCGCTAGCGGTAGCGCTCGATGGAGGCAAAGACACAGAAGTAACACGTACTCTTTCAGATATTCAGGCATATTTGCATTAGTAAAATCTGTGGCTTAGCAGTTAGTTCGCGACCAATGGTCACTTACAATGAGAGTCATGCGGGTACTTTCAATTTCCACTCTGGCAATCGTTTCTTTAAGCGTGGCGGCATATGCGCAGTCTACGCCTTCGGTGGCATCCGGCGGCGTCCTGAACGGCGCCAGTTTCGCCACCGATCAACCGGTCGCGCCGGGATCGTTGGTTTCGATCTTCGGCACGAATCTGGCTTCTACCAGTTCCGCGGCCGCCACCGTTCCGCTCTCCACTTCACTGGGCGGCGTGATGGTCACTTTCAATAACATCGCAGCGCCGCTGAATTACGTTTCGAGCGGCCAGATCAACGCCCAAATGCCGTTTGAACTGACTGGCTCTTCCACCGCGCAGGTGGTGGTAACGAATAAGGGCGTGGCATCGGCCCCCCAGAGCTTGCAAGTGGCCTCCGTGGCTCCGGGGATTTTCTCCCTTACCGGCGGGCAGGCCGTTGCGTATGGCAATACCAATTACCTGTTCGCGGCGCCGGCCGGCTCGATTCCGGGACTCACTACTCAACCGGCGAAGATATTAGATCCTCAGACCCTGGTGATTCTGGCCACGGGACTGGGGCCGGTGACACCCCCAATAGCTGACGGCGTGGGCGACCCGACAATAGTCCATAACACCACTGCAACTCCGGTGGTTATGGTGGGTAATGTGCAGGCCCAAGTAGTGTTCTCCGGTATCTTGCCCGGATTCCCCGGCGTCTATCAGATCAACATCATCATTCAAGCTGGTACGCCGACCGGCAATGCGATTCCCTTGCAGATTCAGATGGGCGGCATCACTACCAGCAATTCGACTACGATTGCAGTTAGTAACTAAGTACGCCGCTCCTTCACGTTCGCGGCTCCGATTGGGGCCGCGCGCGCCTGGCGATTCTTGGGCGCAGCCGCCTTCGCCTTCTCTCGCTCGCCCGCTTCTTTCGCGCGGAATTTCGCGATGCGTCCAATCAATTTCACGGGGACGGGCTCCGACAGCGGAAAGCGGATTGTACCCTTATCGACCTCGTACGGCGCCAGCTCTTCCTGAAATGTCGCGACTACTTGCTCAGTGGCGGCGTAGATCGAATAGTGGTGTTTCCACACCGCAAAATAAAGCAAGCGACCACCGTACAGCGTATAAGTGGGCATCTTGTATGAGATGACTTCCTGGGCTCCCGGTACTGCCTTGCGGATGGCGCTGCGCACGCGCCCGAGGGCGCCCTGCACCGACTCGGGTTGCGCGGCAATGTACTCGTCCACTGAATTAGGATCGGTTGACTTAAGATCGGTCTTAGCCATAACGGATTCCAGTCGCCGCTACGGATTATCTCACGATGCGCCGGAGGCCCCGGGTCAAGTTCATTCCTGGCGCAACGCGATAGCCGGATCGATACGCGCGGCGCGGGCGGCGGGCGCGAGCGCGGCCAGAACAGCCAGAGCGAACACGATCAGACCGGCGGCCAGGAAGCTCTTAGGATCGCGGATGGCGACGCCGAAGAGCAGGCCGCTATGCTTCCCCGGCGCCAGATACAGCGCGTCTTTCAGCACCGTACCGAGCGCCAGCGCCGCCATGAAGCCGCAGGCGGCGCCGGCCACCGCGAGGCGAACGGCGCGCATCACGCCGAGAAGCAGAATTCCATTGGGAGGCGCGCCCAGCGCCATGCGCACGCCGAACTCGCGCGTGCGCTGCGCCACCGAAAACGCGATGGCCCCATAGACTCCCGCGGCGGCCAGCAACACGGCGAGCGCGGCGAAAACGGATACCAGGAACAGCCGGAAACGGTTCCCTTGAAGACCATTGCCAATGCGCGTCTCCATGCCGGCGGCGTCGGAGATGGAGGCTTCGGAATCGGCGGCGCGCAGTTGGCCGCGCAGCGCGGGAATCAGCGTCTCGGGATCGACTCCGGACTTGGCGCTAAGGTACATAGATCGCGACGGATTCTGCGCGAAGGGAAGATAGATATCCTTGAAAACCACTTCGTCGAGCCCAAGTTCCTTGATGTTGGCAGCGAGGCCGACGATCTGCACGGGTCCCGGCGGAATCGACGGGCTTCCGCCTGGTTCGAGGGTAATGCTCTTGCCGATCGGGCTTTCCATTCCGAAGAATCTCCTGGCGAAGTTCTGGTTGACGATGGCCACGCGCGGGGCGGATTCGGAATCGCCTTCGGTGAAGGCGCGGCCTTGCAGCAGCGGAATCGCCAGCAGATGGAAAAAGCCGGGCGAAACCACGCGAGCCAAGCTGTCCTGACTGGCCTGCCGGCTGGCTACCGTAAAGAGCACGCTGGAATCGAAATCGAGCGGGAGCGCGCCAGAGATAGCGGCCTCGCGAACGCCGGGGATATTCTTCGCCGCTTCCAGCGCCTGGCGATAATAGGCGCGCGATTGCGCGGGCGTCATCTGCCGGTCGCCGCCCGGAGCGATGCGCACGGCGAGCACATTGTGCGGATCGAATCCCAAGGGGACGTTCAGCAGGCTCTGGTGGCTGGCGGCGAAGAGTCCGGCGGCGAAAAGCAGCAGAAACGACAGCGCGATTTCGGCGGCGATCAACGCATCTATGCGGCGGCGCGTGCGCGGGTTGGCCCCGATGCTTTTGGACGCGCCGCGCAGCGTATCGTTGAGATCGAGGTTGGGCGCGGTGAAGCTGGGAGCCAGCGCGAATAGCAACATGGCGGCGCACGATATGGCGAGGATGAACGCGAGCGCCACGGGGTCCATGCGGATTTGGCTGGCGCGGACGAATTCGCCGGCGGGCATCAGCTTGCGCAGCCATTCCACGCCCCAGGCGGCCAGAAGCGAACCGGCGAGGGCGCCGGGAATAGCGATCCAGGCGCTTTCGGCAAGGGCGTGGCGCAGCAAGGCGAGACGGTTGGCGCCGAGCGCGATCCGCACCGCGATCTCCCGCTGGCGGCCCGTATAACGGACCAGTTGCAGGGCGGCGACATTGGCGCACGCGATCAGCAGCACCAGCGCGGCGACACCGAAGAAGAGCAACAACACGGGGCCGTCGTACTTGGTTGCCGCGACGCGCAGGTTCTCGACATTGATCGTCCAGTTGCCATCCGCCCGTGGGTTTTCGGCGCCCAGTTGGCGCGCCAAGGCGTGCATCTCGACAGCCGCGGCAGCGAGGCCAATACCGGGCGCGAGACGGCCGATGACGGCAAGCTCACTCCGCTGGCGGTTGGCGCCGGCGCCGGAGAGATCGAGCGGAACAAAGAGATCGGGATCGTCGACGAATTCCAGGTGGAATCCGGCGGGCAGAACGCCGACGATGCTGTAAGCCTCGCCATCCAGCTTCACGGTGGTTCCGAGCACGGTCGGCGACGCATCGAAGCGGCTGCGCCAGTAGGCGTCGCTCAGCACGGCGGCGCGGCTCGGGGCGCGCTCTTCCTCCGGACGGAAGACGCGGCCGAGCGCAGGCGCGATGCCGAGAGTCTCAAAGAGATTGGCGGAGGCGGCTTTGGAGTGAATGCGCTCGCCGAAGCGCGCGGCGGAAAGGTTGTGCGATTCGCTGTAGCTCATGGCGGCGAGCGCGGTAAAGCTGCGAGCGCGGGCGCGCCAGTCGCGGAAATCGGCTCGGGAGACGGCATTGCCTTCGGATACTGCCTTGAGGTTACGGCTGGTCAGCAGGGCGAGGCGTTCGGAATCGGCGAACGGCAATGCGCGCCAGAGCACCGATTCGGTAACGCTGAACAGCACCGTAGCAGCCGCGACGCCGAGGGCAAGCGCCGCCAGCGCGAGGGCGAAGTAGCCGGGAGTCTTGGCGAGCGCGCGAAATCCTTGCGGCATAGGATATTGAAATTGCACGCCCTTGGCCAACCCGTGGGACCGGCCTCCAGGCGGCTCGGCGCGTCGGAAACGCGCTCGTCGCGAGCCGACCGGGTGGGAGGCCGATCCCACTCTACAGGTTCGAAGGTGGGACACGGTGTCCGCGTTTGAACACCTCGTCCGCGCTACAATACAAGCGCTTGCAATGGCTGCCCGGCTTCAATTGAATCAACCGCGGCCTCCCGACTTTGTCGACCTTGTCGACCTGCGCAGCCTGACTGCGCGGGACCTGGAACCTTTGCTCGAAGAGGAAGTGTCCGCGTGGCGCGAAGAGCTGGAGTGGCAGTTCGATCTGTCGGCCAGCCTGGTGCGGCGCTTTGTGGATCTCAGGGCACTCACCGGCAGCGCCCTGATTGAGCATGGCAAGCCTACCGGGTACATGTACTACGTGCTGGAGGACAATAAGGCGCTGATTGGCGATCTCTACCTGCAGCGCGAATTCCGCACGGTGGAGCGCGAGAATATGCTGCTGCATGCGGCGGTCCAGGCGATTGCGCCCAACCGGCAGATCAACCGGATCGAATCGCAGCTTCTCATGCTGCAATACGATCCGGCCAGGCGCTTGCCGCTGGCGGCGTGCGGGCACGCCTACGAGCGCCTTTTCATGCGCGTGGACTTACGCGAGGCGGATCTGGGGGCGGGCAAGTTACGGCGTCCGGCTTACATCGAGAATTGGACGGACCGGTACCACGATGAGGCGGCCCAGTTGATCGCCGCGGCGTATGCCGGGCATATCGACAGCCGCATCAACGATCAGTACCGCAATGCCATGGGGGCGCGGCGATTCCTCTTCAACATCGTGCAGTTTCCAGGATGCGGGGCCTTTTTCCGGCCGGCGTCGTACGCGGCATTCGAAGCGGACACGGGAAAGCTGTTCGGTATTTCGCTCGCCAGCCTGGTGGCGCCGGAGAGCGGCCACATTACGCAGATTTGCGTTTCCAACGGAGCGCGCGGCACCGGGCTGGGACACGAACTGCTGCGCCGTTCGCTGGCGACGTTTAAAGAAGCGGGCTGCAAATCCGCGAGCCTGACTGTGACGGCGGCGAATGCGGATGCGGTGGCGCTGTACGAGCGGGTGGGCTTCCGCACTGCACGGCAGTTTTCGGCTTATGCGTGGGAGGGGTTTTAACCCGAGGTATCTCGTCGGTAACCGACGATTTTGTCACTCTTCGCAGGCGGCGTATAATAACTTCGGTTATGTGCACCTTTGACTTCTAAAACATGCTCAATCACCCGAACTTCAGCGCTGGGGCGCGGGGCAAGGCTGGAGTTTTAGGAATTGAGAGACAGGGAATTCCGTGATGATATCTCTTCGGCGGATTGCAGGCGCAGTGGCCCTGCTGCCATTGGCGTTTCTAATAACAGTGCCGCTTCTGATACAAGCACCGCTTCTGGCGCAGGATCGGCCAATCGCACTCAAGGTAAGCACGGCATACGACGGAAAGGGCAAGATCATCCGCAATACCACCATCGTCGTCGAGGGGTCCAAGATCCTGCGGATCGGCGGCGCCGTGCCCGCGGACGCGGCCGTGTATGACCTGACAGCCCTGACTGTCACTCCCGGTTGGATCGACACGCATTCCCACATCGGTTATCACTTCGGCGACGATGGGCGTAATGGGGGCCGCGGGGAGCCGCCTGTTCATGCGATGCTGCGCGGCGTCGATAACGCCATCGTTACGCTCAACGCGGGTTTCACCACCATTCAGAGTCCGGGCCAGGCGGCGGACAAGGAATTGCGCGATGCGATCGCGCGCGGCATCATCCCCGGTCCGCGGATCCTCACATCGTTGCAGCCGCTGATGGAGAACAGCGGGCCGCCGGAGAAACTCCGCGAGCTGGTTCGCCAGAGAAAGCAGGAGGGAGCCGACTTCATCAAAATTTTTGCCTCGAAGAGTATCCGCGAAGGGGGCGCTCAGACGATGACGGACGAGCAGCTTCAGGCGGCATGCGGTGAGGCGAAGGCGCAGGGAATGCGCACCATAGTGCATGCGCATTCGGCGGAATCCGCCAAAGCGGCCACGTTGGCCGGTTGTACTTCGATCGAACACGGAGCCTACGTCACCGACGAGGTATTCAATCTAATGGCCGAACGTGGAACCTACTATGATCCGAACATCGGGTTGGTGCTGCAGAACTATCTTGAGAACAAGCCAAAATTCCTTGGGAGCGGCAATTATAACGAGGAGGGTTTTGCGTTCATGGAAAAGGGCCTCGCGATCACACTCGCTACCTTCAAGAAGGCGCTGACCCATAAGAACCTGAAGATAATCTACGGTACCGATGCGGTGGCCGGCGCGCATGGCCGAAATTACGAAGAGTTCATTGTTCGGGTACGCGACGGGGGGCAGGACCCAATGGCCGCGTTGGAATCCGCCACCTCCCTTTCGGCCGAATCGCTTAGGTTGCAGGACCAGATTGGCTCGATCGCCGCAGGCATGGAGGCGGACATCATCGCGTTCGACGGAAATCCGCTGCAGGACGTAAATGCGGCCCGGCGGGCGGTGTTTGTCATGAAGGGCGGCAAGGTTTTCGAGAATCGCCGCCTGGGTCACTGAGGTCCTGGTGGGACCGGTCTCCGGGCCGGCCGACGCGCCGGAGGCGCGCTCCGCGGTTATGAATCTAAAATACCCAATTCTAGCGGCGCTGCTGGTTGCCTGCGCGTCCGCGCAGGAGCAGCCTATTCTGCTCAAAGTGAGCACGCTGCTCGACGGCAAAGGAGGCGTGCAACACAATACTACTATTGCCCTCGAGGGCGGCAAGATCCTGAGAATCGACCCATCCACTCGTGGCGTGACATTCGATTTGACTGGTCTGACCGTGATGCCCGGGCTGATCGATACGCACGTCCATATCGGCTCGCACTTCGGCCCGGACGGCAAGCTCGCGACAAGAGAGGATTCGCAAGCCTCGGCGATGGGCTACGCGATGGAAAACGTATATTCCGATTTGATGGCCGGAATCACGACCGTGCAAAGCGTCGGCAGCCCGATTGATCGCGACGTGCGCGACGCGATCAACCGAGGAGTGCTCCCCGGTCCCCGGGTGCTGACTTCACTACGCCAGATTACCGATACCAGGCTGACTCCCGAGCAGATTCGCGATACGATCCGGCAACTGAAAACCGACGGCGCCGATTTGATCAAAATCTTCGCGTCGAAAAACTTCCGCGACGGCGGCGCGCAGACACTCAGCGACGAGCAGATCATGGCCGCCTGCGGCGAAGCCAAAGCGCAGGGTCTACGGACACTGGTCCATGTGTATAGTTCGCACGCTATTATGACCGTTTCCCAGGCCGGCTGCACATCGGTCGAACACGGGACGCTGATCAGCGATGAGGCGCTTCAGTTTCTAGCCGCGCACGGAACCTATTTCGATCCGAACATCGGAGTGGTCGCCCAAAACTATGTCCTCAACAAAGCGAAGTTCATCGGCGTCAGCGGCTTTACGGAGGAGAGTCTCAAGGGAACGGAAACCCGGCTGATTCCGGCCAGTCTCGAGATGTTTAAGCGGGCGCTGGCGACCAAGGGCCTGAAGATCGTGTTTGGAACCGACGCCGTCGCCGGCGCGCATGGACGTAACGTGGAAGAACTGATCTACCGGGTGGAAAAGGGTGGCCAGACGCCACAGGCGGCCATCGTCTCCGGCACGTCGTTATCGGCTGAGTCGATGAGCATGGGAGACAAGATTGGGTCGCTCGCGCCCGGAATGGAAGCCGATATCATTGCGGTTGCCGGCGATCCATTGGCAGACATCACAGCGCTCCGCAGGGTCGTCTTTGTGATGAGAGCAGGCAAGGTTTACAAGGCGCCTTCCGCTGCCGATGGCAGGCAGGCGAAGAAATAACCGCTGCGAATCCTGGCGCTGTCGCATGGACGTGCGGCCGGAGTATGATCGGTCTGAAGAGAATCCTATGAGACGCCGGCGCGAGCGTGAATTGTTTTCGGAGATGGCCATCCCGACTCGCAGACGCATCTTACTTATTGCCCTCGCTGCTAGCGTTCGGAACCGCATGCGTTTTGCCGCTCGTCCGCGCCCAATTGAGCGCCGTCGTGCCGCTCTGCGCGCTTACAAGTGGCGATCCATGGTCGCCGCTTCGGCTGGCGGCGTCTGGAAAACCGTCAACGCGGGAACTGAGGGTCCGCATGAGCTGGCAATGTGACGCTCGAAGTCATGCGCCCGATGGGCAGCCGGGGCGCGCAAGGCTGCACGGCATGGACATGTGCGGCACATGTTTATAAGCTAAAAACATGTCGAAGGTGATTCAGGTACGGGGCGTTCCAGAGCAGGTCCACAGCATTTTGAAGGCTCGTGCCGCTCGCGAAGGCACGAGTCTCTCCGATTTCATTAAGAAGGAATTGGAGCGCACGGCAGAGCGCCCGACCATGCGGGAATGGTTGGAGCTTACCGAGCGGGCAAAGCGGATCGCGACAAAGCGGAGCGCTGCGCAAGTGGTGCGTGAATTGCGGGATACGCGATGATTGTTCTGGATGTGTCCATAGTGGTGGAACTTCTCAGCAATGACGTATTGGCCGATTCTCTCAGAAGCGATCTGGTCGAGAGCGGCGATTCCTTCATTGTTCCGCATTTGCTTGACGTGGAAGCAGTGAGCGCTCTTCGAAACATGGTTGCCGGCAGGCGTTTCGACGCGCGTCGCAGCGAGGAATTTCTCGCTGGGCTCGCGGCTCTCCCGGCCGAGCGTTACTCGCACATACCTTTGCTGGGCCGGATGTGGGAACTGCGTCACAACTTTACTTCCTGCGACGCAGCTTACATCGCTTTGGCTGAAGCAACCGATTCCGTCCTTTACACCTGCGATGAGAAGTTGTGCAAAGGGCACCGCGCGCAGGTCGCCCTGTTCACCCAGTGATTGCCGGCGTCCGATTCGAGGTTTCGATGAATCGCCAATCACGGCGATACAGAACGGCTTCCAGCTGTACTTGATATTCTTTGTTTCATTGGCCGCCCGGAAGCGAGCCAGCCAGTCGGCGTCTGGCCCGAAGCCAAATCCGTCCCACAACCCTTGGCGACCGGGAGCGAGCTAGGGCGCAATTCCGCTTGTTAACACGCGGCCTCTGATCGGAGCCCATCACGGCGCAAGACGGACCGCCGGCTCAAGCTCAAGGCTGCGAGGCCGTTCCGCTCGCGGGAACCAGAACGCCTTCGCGAATATAGTAATCCGCGCCGCGCCAGCGGATGCTGCGGCGCAGAAAGCTGGCTACCCAGATGGCGAATGCCAGCGCGTCCCAAACGGCGATGAGCGGCATGTGCTTCCACTGCGCGGGCCGCTTCAAACCATGCGCGCCGATAAGCCAGGTGATGGCGCAGCGCAGCGCAAAGTACGTTCCCAAATAACCGCATGCAACGGCGGCCGTGGGATGGACGGCCAAGGCCGCCAGCGACCATGGCAAGCCTTGCGTCAGCAGCAGACCCAGGTGGCCCCATGGGCGCATGTGACGCATTACTACGATCCACCGCAGACGCTTGTGAACCAGGTCACGCATGGATTGGAAATCGGCAACGGTGTCGACCACATAGGGCAATAACCGGACTTCCAGGCCCTGCTCGGCGATCAGCCGTCCGACCAGCAGATCGTCGGCCGGACGGTTTTCAATGGCCGCGTAACCGCCGAAACCCGCCAGATGCCCGCGCGTGGTGGCGATGGTCGGTCCCAGCGCGAACTTCACGCCGTCTAATTGCCAGGCCACCAGCACGCCGGCGTAAAAATCGGAGAGCATGCCCACGGTCTGCAGGCCGTCGGTGAAGGTCTTTTCGCCTATCGACGCGTAGAAACAGGTGGTTGCGCCCACGCTGAAATCCTGGAGCGGCTCGACGACAGAGCGAAGGTAATCGGGCCGCGCGCGCACATCGCTGTCGTTGATCACTACGTACTCATTCCGCGCCTCTTCTACAAGGCGCGCCAGCTTTGCCACTTTATCATTGGGCGCGGTGCGGCCGGAGCCGAAAAAGACCTGGATGCGCCGCTGGGGGAATTCCCGCTGCAGCCGCTCGATCACGGGCAGAATGGGGTCCTCGCGGTCGCTGACGCAGAACAGGATTTCGTACTCAGGGTAATCCTGGCGGCAAAAGCTGGAGAAATTCTCGTACGCGTCCGGGTCGATGCCGCGGATCGGCTTAAGTATGCTGACCGGCGGAGTAAATGCGCCCTGCACGGTTTCGCGCGGTTGGCGGAAGTAGCGCCACGAACTATACAAAGCGATCAAGTAATAGATGAACGGGATTACCGCAACCGCAAGAACGACCGCCGCAGGCGAGAACATGTCCGATCATAAGACGCGGACGATGGTACGAATAGTTACAACGATTTTGGTAACATCCTTATGCTAGAGTGGGCTTTGCATCACTCTTTTTACGCGCGGCTCGCGCCAGGGGGCACGGAAGTTGTGCGGCATTGCCGGCTTCACGCATCTTAGATCCCTGGCGGGATCACACGAAACTGCGGGCCGTAGCGCATCGGGCCGAATCCAGGAAGCCGTCCGCACGCTGATTCATCGCGGACCCGACCAGCAAGGCGTCTTCGAGTCGCAGGCCGCCTCTTTGGCCGCCGCGCGGCTCAAAATCATCGACCTCGGCGGAGGCGATCAGCCCATCGTGTCCGAGGATCGCGACGTCATCATCGCGTTCAACGGCGAAATCTACAACCATGCGGAATTGCGGGTGGAACTGGAGCGGCGCGGACACCGCTTCGGCTCGCGCACGGACACCGAGACGGTGCTGGCGGCCTTCCGCGAGTGGGATGTAGA